>Ga0209972_10000029_pt1 | contig 144248 bp, 200 predicted proteins | sample NOAtaG_7_FD_187302 | JGI IMG/M metagenome (GOLD analysis project Ga0209972, IMG submission 187302) | Freshwater lake microbial communities from Lake Erie, under a cyanobacterial bloom - NOAA_Erie_Diel1S_2200h metaG (SPAdes) (version 2) | ecosystem: Environmental > Aquatic > Freshwater > Lake ... | reverse complement strand
TTCGTGACCGACACGACGTTTCCTGACGCGGTCGCAGTGAAGCTGTCGTCGTTGTCGACTGCGAAAGCGGTCTTAGCCGCAACCGCCGTAGCAGTGTCGCCTGTGACCACGGTGCCGATCTTCACGTACCTTACGGTGACGCCTGAGATGGTGACCGTAGGCTGAGATCCAGACCCGTTGACCGCGTACCAGAAGACCACGGCTTTGTTAGAGGCTTCGTAGAGGTAAAAGTAATCGCCGCTCGAGACCTCACCGGATCCTGCGCCTTGTGCTGTGGTCGCGATGGTCTCGATCTTTCTTACCGAGAAAGTGGACCCACCGATGATGCCGGTGGTCCTTGCGTCGTCTGATCCAAAGTAGTAGGTGGTGGTCGTGTACTCTGGGTTGTTCGCGTGCTCTATGCGCGCACTCTGCAGCGGCGCAGACGGATAGTCTATGGAGAACCGATGACTGTCGCCGATCGGCCCGTACTCTTTTGCCCTGAGGATCAAGGTCCCTTCGCTTGACGCCGATCCGCCGGACCGATACCAGTTACGGCTCCTGAACCACACCGCGTAGTCTTCGAAGTTCGTGCTCGTAGGAGCGGACGTCGACCACACCGTAGGCGTTGCGAAGGTGATGCCTGCCTCGTTGTCTGCGTCAGTAGCTGAGAACTGACTGTTGGTCGGCGCGATCTGCGAGTTGACTCGACCGGTTCGCCAGAAGTTGACGTTGATGGTCTTGTTTACGGCGTCGCCGTCGAGCACGAAGACGATCGAGTCGTCGGACGAGAACGACAGCGACTTAACGAGCTCAATAGAGTCGCCTGAGAGATAATCGAAAGACGTCTTCGGCGTGACGCTTCGTATCGACAAAACGTTCCCGCCCTGGATCTCGACCGCGTTCTTGAAGAGGGATTTGTTCGCGCCCGAGGTGACGTTGACGATATCGTCGTACGCAAGGTCTGATGTGTTGAAGAGCGCCGAGTTCAAGGTGGACGACGTGTACGCCGCGTCTGCCGATATGGTTCCCTTGACGTCGGTGTATCTGGTCCTGTCTAGGAGCACTGTGTTGGATGAGGTCCTCTTGACGTAGGCGCCGCGCTTGAACCACGTCAGCATATCGGCCGAGCTTATGCGGCTAGCGACGTGCGACTGATTGCCGAGCTCTGAACCCTGCTTGGTGTCGAAGATGAATGATAGTTTTCCGACCGACACAGGAATCGCTATGGCGCCGTCGTTCTCGGTGGTGCTGGTCGCTTTTATGGAGTTGGTCTTGAAGATCGAGCCCTTGACGTTTGCGAGGTCGTTGTCGAACGACGTCACCATCTGCTGAAGGGTGATCGGCACGGTGTTGGAGACGTACTCTGCTCTCCAGACCTGAGGATAGGCGTCCGAGCCGAAGACCTGAACGTCATCCTCGAACGTGACGTCGTAGTAGTCGGACACAGGCTCAGCGCTTGCCCCGACGTTGACCACGTCCACGTACGTGTCTACGCCAGCAGAAACGTGCGAGCCCTTCTTGACGATCCTGAATAGACCTGAGTTGTTTAGACTAAACCAGTCTGCCGTCAGCGATTTATAGGAGACGTAGATGTAATCGCCGACCAAAGCTCCTTGGAATGTGTTGCTGGTGTCTGCCGTGAATCTCATGTATCCGGCACTAGGTACGGTGACCTTGATGCCGCTTCCGATGGCAGGAGAGACGTCGCCTCTTGGCTCTACGTTCAACCCGTCAGCCACGACGACCATCTCAGAAGGCCGTCCGCTTGAGTCGGCGCTTAGGTCGTATGTGCCGATGTTGGTCGGCGTGGAGGTGATGTAGCCTTTGGCGTCTGCGTTGCCTGCAGTGATAGAGTCTCCGGCTACGGCAGGAACCTCGAGCTTCAGGTTCCCTGTCTGTCGGTTTAGGCTGAAGTCAGACGAGGTGCCTTCGTCGTACGTGCTGATCCCAGAGAACCAGTCGTCGATGTAGGTTCCGCCGACGATCTTGAGCGAAGAGCTCGATCCGGTCTTGTTTGATCTGATCTGTATCTTGGCGTTCGACGTGGCGGTCGCGGTGATTCCGGCGAACTTGGCGTTTATGGCATCAGCCCACTGAAGAGGCGTCACAGCAGATATCGGTATGCCGCCAAAGTCGCCGCTGGTGAAGTATCCGGTCTGAGACGGCGTTCCGTCGACCGATATGACCAGTGTGCCGCTGGAGATCAGCGACGGCCAAGGAGCAGCGAGTGTGACCAGCGTGGCTGCGGTCTCTTTAGACCTGAGCAAGACGTTGTTCTTGTAGAGAGAGATGTACGAGTATTTGTTGGTCGGAAACTTCAGCGCGTCGTTCGCGTTTGTCACTCCGCTCGGAAGCGTGGATGAGACCTGTATGAACTCTGCGCTGAAGTCTGTAGGGTATATGAGAAGTCGCGTAGAGTCTTCAGACAGCCTACATCTGAAGTTGTAGCCATTGTCGTTTGCCTGAGCGTTTATGGCGATCGCGATCTCGATCAGCGTAGCCGACGCGATGTTGACGTAGTCGCGAGAGTAGACGATGATCTCTTGCTCGACCTCGTCCACGGCGACCACGAGCCTAGATCCTGCCACGAGCTCTATCGGTCCAGGGATCTGGTTAGAGATCTGAGGCCTAGGAAGCGGGAAGTTTGAGAGCTGGAGATACTGCTCGCCGCCGCTTGCCGATGCCAGAAGAACGTCCACCGACTGACCGGCGGTCGTAGGCTGAAAACCAGAGCCGTCGTCGATGTAGACGAGCGAAGGCTCGCCGTACGTGGTCGGCTCCTGGATAACGGCAGACGAGACCTGCTTGCCGTCCGAGGAGTCGGACACTCCGACGATGGCAGACAGTATCGCGGCGCGAGTTCCTCTAGACAAAGTAGCCGAGTAGTTCTTGAGCCTCTCGCGAAGGTCGTCGTCTGACTCAGTGTCTCGACCGCTTGCGAGGACCGAGGTGTTAGAGACCAGAGCCGTAGCGAACGGCAAAGAATCGAACGTCGTGATCGAGTTTATGCCGGCGTTGCTCTGAGCGCCTGAGTTTTCCGCTATGATGGGTATGCTGTCGACCGTGTCTTCGCCTGCCGGAAGGATCGCGTCTCTGAGCGTCGTGTAGAGGATCTCAGGAGTGACATTGTTGGACGGTATCTTGACGATCGTTCCTGAGGGTATGAGCTTGTCGATCGTGCCCTGCGCGTCGATGACCGTGTCGGACGTGAGGTGGTCTTTCTGAAGCGCAGACGCCAGGTTGATGGTGTAGAAGCTTCCGTTGTCCACGATCGACGTGTACGAGATCGGTCCCTCGAACTGCTGGGTTCCGCGGCCTATGAAGAGCGTCCCGGTCGATGCCCATCCTGAGGCGTCGTTGACGTAGATCTTGGTGGCGCCCGCTATAGGAGCCGGTTTCACAGCGTACAGCGTCGTGGCTCGCTTGGTGATGCTAGAGTCTTGAATCTTTATGAAGCCCGTTGCTTTGGCTGAGGTTTTTCTTGCAAGACCGTAGTCTGCGGCTCTGGCGTCGAGATCTGAGTTCTTGAGCGCGTCGATGTTCAGCGTCTCTAAGACGTTGAGTATGCTGGCACTGTTCTCGAAGTCCTGCGCCGCGACCGCCTCCAGCAGCGTCAACAGCACCGAGCCAGGATTCAAATCATTTACCGGAGTGTCCGCTATGATCTTGCGAGCCAGTTTTCCAAGAATCTCGTTGTAACTTTGAAGACTTACAGCCATCACCTGCCTCTTACTGCGGTACGTTTATGCTGAAGGAAATGGGGATCACGTTCCCTGAGCTGCCGGTTAGAACCACGCCCAGACTCACTGCATAGCCGGCTGGACCAGCTGATCCGCTGCTTAGATATTCTACCGTTAAGAAGTCTAATCTGCTGAAACGCGGGTCGCTCTCTATCTTTCTTGATATGTTCTCTGCTATGGTGGATCTTACGCCCTCTGGGTCAGAGTTCTGGGTCCCCACTATCTCCGGGATGCCGTAGTCAGGGTGCCTGAAAAGATCTCCGGTAGATGTCGCTATGAGGATCTTGAGGGCCTGCGTCGCGTTGTCTGCCCCGTACGACAGCTTAAGGTCGCCCGAGTTGTCGAGGACGATGTCGCCCATGCTGTCTAGCGCGAAGTCTACGCCGGCGTTCTTCTCGTCCTGGCTCTTGCTCCGAAGGAACCACGGCGTCGGCTTGTTTAGGCCCGCAGGAAGTGGATCGGTGGACGGGATGAGGACGTAGAAATTACTGTTGACGGTGTTCGGGGCAAACACCCTGATGTAGGCGTTGTCTCCCGATTTGTATCTGTCGAGATCTGCCTCGCCGCTGAGCTGTATGGTGAGCTCTCCCGATATAGGCGTCTCTTTTATAGACGTTATTACCCTCTGGTCTGGTATCGACTCGACGTCGGACTGTATGATGACGATCTGGTTGACGTAGACCTTCTCTTTGTTGGGTCTAGCGAAGGCGTCCGTGGCAGCGATGTTGATGGAGTCGTTCCTGGCGTTCGACACCAGCGGGATCTTTTGGCCCACCTCATCGACGTACGGAGGCTTGAGTCCGTTAGCGATTGCGATGTCTATCCAGCGATCGGCGTCGCCCATGGTCCTAAGTGCAAGACCTTGCAGTGTTTCTCTGTAGTTGAGTTTGACGAGCGATCCTGACGAGTAGGTGCCGATGTCGATCTCGGGGTTGTTCGCGTTGGCCCTGGCAAAAGCGAAAGGGTCTACGTACGCCGTGGTGTTGAGTATGGTCTCGTTTGCCAGGATAGAGTCTACGGCGTTTATCCCCTGCTGGAAGAGATAAGAGCTCTCGAGCTCGGGTATGGACCTGTCCAGCAGCTTGGGCAGCGAGCTTCTGTCGTATATGGAGTTGTAGGTGTTGTCTGATGCCCCGATGGAGTCTGCGATCGCGTCCCTTCCTGCTGTAAGAAGCTTTCTGATGCTCAAGAATGAGTTCTTCTTGAAGTTCGAGACCCTGTCGATCTCAGACTGGACCACACCTTCTTCGGTTGAGGAGACGTTCACGTCGTCGACGTACATATTATCGAACACAGAGTAGTAGTTTGCGACCATGGATTTGTTGTTGGCCGCCTGACGCACTGCAGGAGTCTGGTTTCGTATGATGTCGATGAACTTGTCAAACTCGCGAAGCTCGTGATTGAACTTCTTCAAGTCGTAGTAGTCTGACGCGTTGCTGACGACTGTCTCTCGCATAGTCGACCAGTTGACGAGGATGTAGTCGAACCTCAGGTTCGCAACTGCCGGAACATCGGACAGCTTCAGTCGATCGCTCGACTGGACCTTGGCCCAAAGAGACAGATCTGACAGCGCTGCGTATGCTGACTTTACTGAGTCCATCACCTACCACGTATGCTTTTGAGTGTGTTTAATGCGCCCTTCGCGTTGCTCACAGTGTCGCTGAACCTTGCAGCAGCAGACGGTGCAGACTCTTGAAGACCGAGCATCTTGAGTCTTTCGTCGTTTGCCGTAAAAGAGCCGCTCAGTATAGGGCTGAGATTGTATGCTCTAAGCTGTATGCTGTAGTTGTAGAGCATAGGGTTCTCTGCCGTTCGCTCGAGCGTGAATCTCTGAACGACGCACGAGTACTGGTTGTTGTCCTTGAAGTTGATGAAGTACAGCGGCGTCTGGTTGCTGGACTTCGCGTCCAGCTTCTCGTCGGACGGCGATCTCATCTTTCCGCTTGCTGCGTACTTTTTGTGCGCCAGCAGGAACCGGTAGAGGTTGTGGAACGCCGCGTACCCGCTTTTCTCTATGCTCAAGCCGGACTCGAAAGGACCCTTGTTGTTTCCTTTTACCGCGTTGACGACCGCCGTGGCCTGGTTTACGGCCTTGTTGATCTTGCCTATTAGACCAGAGGCAAATCCGCCCAAGACGTCAGACTTTATGAAAGCGCTTGAGCTGAAGGACTCGCGGCCTGCGGACGGAGTCAACGGGTTCTTGTCGTAGTACGAAGGAGCGAAGCCTGTGGTGCCTTGTATGGCGATGTCGAAGTAGCGCTGCTCAGAGTGCTCCTCGACCGTACCGTACAGCGTGGCGATAGTGTTTGTGGCAAAGTATGTTGATATCGTTAAGTTTTGTGGGCTTATCGGAAGGAAGAAGGTCGTGTACGGGCCGTCGTCCACCTTTGCCTTGAACGCGTACGGCGTAGACTTCAGCCAGTTAGAGTTCTGAGTGTAGTCTGGAGAATAAAACGTTTTCACTAAAGCAGTATAGGCGTCTTCTGTGTTCTTGCTGGAAGACGACCTGGGCGAGGCCATACCGCTTGCGGCTGCGCCGAGTGCAGTTTTTACTTTATCTAAAAGACCCATACTAACCCCCAGCTATAATGATAACATGAAAGACTATAAGCTGCCTTTTATAGAGGAAAGTTTACTCTTGATGGCCTCGATCTGGGCCCAAGTAGGAGCAGACTTCACCGGCGAGCATGGCCCAACCGGCGAGCTCACCACAAGCGTTCCTACGGCGTCGATCATCTTTATGATGCTGTCTAGCAGCTCTACGCCGCTGGATCCTATGGCGATCTTGCTGCCTTTGATCTTCACTGATTTGCTGGCGTCCACCGAGAACTCGGGCGACTTTATCGTGGCGGATTTGTCCGCTGCTATAGTCAACACAGACGACACGGTCGATATGGACTTATCGTCCTGCTTGATCGTTACGGTGACGTCACCAGACTTTATCGTCAATGTTTTGGCAGACTTGTCGATCTTTATGGACTGCGGCTTATCGGCTCCGTCTGAGACCTCGTATGAGCCCTTGTCGTCGAAGGCAAAGTAGGATCCTGCTATCTTATCGTCGTACTTGGCCGCAGGGACAGACTTACCGCCGCTCACTGACTTCAGATCAGGAACGGTCGTCGGTGTTCCTTTAAACTTGATCTTGTAAGCGCCTTTGTCTGAGATGGTAGTTTCGAGCCCGTTGTACTCTGACGCGTAGGCAACGCCTGACTTTATCTTGGTCTTGTGCGCTGGATGTTTTATGGCGCCTATTATGAGGCCTTCGTTAGGCGAGCCGTTGATGTGCGTCACGGCCACTATCTCGCCGACCCTGTTGGCATAGGATCTAGGAATTGGGTCTTTGGTCTTGTAGTCCCACGTCCTCATGCCCCATTCTTCGTAGTTGTACGCGTCGCCGAACTTGCTCATGACTTTACAGTTCAGCACGTACTTTAGGCCGATGTGCTGGACTTCTACTGCGTACAAGGTAGTGTCGTACTTGCTGTCGTACTTTGCCGTTCTTACTATCCCGATCCTGACGTCTGCGCCTATGACACTCACAGACTGCGCCTGAGGACTACCATACAAAGACGAATCTCGTATTATCATTATTGCCCTCTGTTGGCGTCTAAGTAAGTAGTTTTAGTTGAATTCTTCTTGTCGGCCGGAACGTCTGTTGATCTAGTCGATACGCCAAAAGAGCCTGGACCAAGAAGTTTCTCTGCCTTACTGTCTGTGACTATTCCGCGTACAAAATTGACCGTCGTTATAAAGGATCTTGAACCATTTTCCATGTAAGAGAACCTGTGAGACACAGACTGAACATGGGCAAGCACCTTGAAATCTGCGCTTGTTTTCTTGGTTGCGTCTTGTTCTTTAGTGTAGTTGAGATCGCCGAAAACCTCAGAGTCTATTAGGATGTTGTCGCCTACGCCTATGTAGTTGGCCTGACCAAGTATGGTTATGGTTCCATTCAGCATCTTGTGGCAGTCAAAGAACCATCTGCGAAGCACAGGAAGCCAGTTTGTAAGAAGATAGTACGCCCCTGCTCCGCTTCCATCTGGAGGAAAGAAGATCGTTGAGAAAAACAAAGGCTTAACGCCGTATCTGGCAAAAGATGCAGGATCGGGCTTTGTGGAGCTTTTGGTCTTGGCGTCTGCAAGCAGAGACTGACCTCCGTCTTGACCAACAAGAGTACCGGAAGGAAACTGCGGCATTATCTCTATGAAGTTGACCACGTCCTCAGCATTGTCTCCTGCTTCTACTGCTAGCACAGAGCTTTTACTTATGCCCACTTTTCTTACATTAAAGAAACTTGATATGATTTTAGGATCGCCTTCTCCCTCTGCAGAAGCCTGACCTGGCAGCCAGAACGGCTTGACTCTCTTGTACAGAGCAAACTGCGGCTTTCCTTTTTCTGACTCCCACCTAAGATCTGCCACCAGCTCGTTGACCACGTCGTTGCAGTGCACAGACATCAACTGCCACACAGAGTTTGTGCCGATCAAGCGGGAAGGATCGACAAAACCAACGGACTCTATTTCAGCAGACGAGTATCGGTCTTTTCCGACGAGTTTTCCTGCGACTATGTTTATTGAAGATGCTAGGGTAGACTTCGATCCTTTAGCAATTTTATTGTAGAGCTCTTTAGGGAGTATGAACTCCGATATGGGAGCAAACCTAAGAAGCTCCTTGTTCCTACTTGCTGCAGAAGCAACGCCCCAGTAGTTTCTGATCTTCTCTACCAGATTTAGCGTAGAGGTCTTTGCCTCGAATGCGTCTTTGGTGAGCGAAACGAAAAGATCTTCAAAACCTAATCTAAGCGCATTCTGCAGAACTGAATCTGTTCTGTTTGTTACCGCAGAGTCTATGTAGATGCAGGATTCTAGAGCAGCGCCCCAGTCTCTTCCCACAAGCGTGTACGTCGTGTTTCTGGCACCAGTGCTCTGATCTACTGACACGCCTACTCTCACAGAGTCTATCATGCCTATCATCTTAAGTGTCTCTATGGACGATGAGTCTAGATCTTTCTGGGATATAGGCCTGGGTGACATGTGAATCTCGATCCAGCTGCCTAAAGATATGAGCGATACCCAGTTTTTAGTGGGGGCGAGCGATATCTCAAACCTGCCAGATGGGCTTGCTTTGTTCTTGGACGTCGATATAGACACTATAGATTTTGTGATGTAGATCTTTTCTACGTCTTGCGACGATATGGCGCTGGCGCCACTTCGATCCTTGTAGTTGTAGACCACTATTCCAGCTGTAGGGTTTTTTATCGTCGCCACTTTGTGCCGCCTTATTTACCTTGCACTTTTGTTCTGTCAAGGAATCTCTGATCCACAGGCATGCTGCCGGAAAGCATCGGCGTTATCGCCGTGACCAGCTTATCTACGGCGATATCGAACTTGCCTACACTTGCATCGAATCCACTGGCATCAAGCTTCATGGCTTCGGCTGCCTTAGCGCTTTCGGTCGCTGCCGTCAAAGCGTTCATGCTGGTGACGACACTCTCCATCTGAGTCGATATCGCGTCGGCGAGTTTATCCATGCCGCCAGCAAGTCGTCCAGCGTCTACTATCTGACTGGTCTGACCTCTAGCTTGAGACTCTCTCATGCGTCTAGCAGACTCTGCTCCGCCAGTGAGAGGACCTAGACCTTTTCTTTCTACACCTTCGCCTTCGCCGCCGAATGCCATAAACTCAGCAGCACCAGCACCGTATACATTTCTTATAGTTTTTATAGTTTCTTTATCTAAAGACTCAATGCCCTTGCCTGAAGTTATTGCTTGACTTATTTTAGACAACTGCTCTGGAGATATTAAGCCCGCAGCTCTGCCTGCGATCTGTGAGGTAAGTCTTTCTGCTATTATCTTTTTTGTGATCTCAGGATCATATACGCCTTTTTCATTAACGAAAGCCGAAGGCGCCTGTAGTCCAGCAAGTACACCAGCAGGAACCTCTTTTCCCTCGTACTTAGAAAGTTCTCTCATCTGAGTTCGCATAACTTCTATCGGAGTAGATAGAATAGCCGCTCTTCCTAACGGATCTTTCGACAAACCAGGCGAAATCCTGCCAAGTCCTGCCATGGCCGACATCGTGGCAAAGTCTATTCCCGTTGTAGTGGCCATCTGCGACAGTCTGCCTAGACCAGACATAACCTGTGCCTGCTTCAGCATCTCGTCTCTAGGAAGATCTTTTAGTTGTTGCATGCCGAACGCCATCTGAGCGCCGACGATAGGTGCAACGCCTACGCCTTTTGATGCGGCGTCTCTAGACAAAGCTTGAACTGACTCGAACATGCCGCTCAAAGACTTCGCGTCGTCGACTCCTCGAGCAACTGCGGCCGCGAGAACGTCTTCTACGTCTTTTTGACCGCCGCCTGTCTGTGCCATCTGGCCTATTCTGCCCATGTACTCTTGAGCGCTCATGACGCCGAGCGACTGAAGCTGACCGGCTCTAGATACTGTAGACAATTGCGTTCCAGCACCGGCTCTGGTAAACTGAGCACCGATGGCTCTTGCACCGACACCGTACAGCGCGGCGCCTTCTTCTGGTGTCAGACCCTGACCCGCTAGTGTCTCTATTGCTTTCTGAGAGGTTGCGCCTCCGTACATTCCAGAGAAAGCAGATCCAGCGCCCATCATCGACTGATAAGCAGACATTCGATAGTCTACGAACCTTTGTCTGGTGACGTCAGGGACCTGGTTGACGGTGTCCATGAGCTGTTGGTACTGCTGAGCAGACAGCTGCTGCTGCTGACCGAACGTGATGCCTTTTCCTATCCTTGTGGCGCCTGTGGTAGCAGACGCGATGTCTCCTGCCGTGCTTGCTCCAAGCACAGGGGCAAGCAGTCCGCCGGACGCGTACATAGCGAAACCCTTTAATCCCGCCGATGCCACGTCTAAGCCTACGTCTGCTCCTGCTGCGGTGACTGCTCTGTTTCCGTAGGCTCTACCGAAAGCAGCGGCTGCGTCTTGCTGTCGGGTCATAGCTCTCCTTAGAGCAGCCATATCGCCCTGAGACGCAGCGTACTGATCAGTGTATCGCTGGTTGGCGAACTGCGCGGCGCCGAGCCTAACGTTCATCTGCTCTACGTCTGCACCGACGCCGGCGTAAGAAGCTACGCCTACAACCTGTCTCGCTATGTCTATTCCCATCATCATGCGGCCAAGTCTTCCGCCTCCGCCTCCGCCTTGGCGCTTCATCTCGTCTACGAGATCTTTCTGTTCCTTGAGCGCATCTTTGTTTGCGCTGAAGGCCTCGCGCATATCTTTTGAGACGTCGCCGGTGCGCTTGAACTCTTCGTTGAGCGCAGCGAGTGTCTTCAGGAACTCTTGCTCTCTGTTCTTTAACTCCGCTGATTCCTGTCTGAGCGATCCGGTGGCACCAGATGAAACGCGCTGACTTAGTGCGCTTTGTCGCTGTTCTTCTAGTATCGCAGCCTGTATCCTAGCACCAGATTCTTGCATGCCTGAGACGCTGATGCCTCTTCTGTTCTGAAGCCCCATGGCCTGCTGAAGTGCGGCTTCTTTTCTTCGCTTCTCTTCGAAGATCTGAGCACGATTGAGATACTCTTCTTGGCCGCCAGGAGTCGATATGAGTTGAGCCGCTTGCTCTAGCTCTATGCCTGCACGGTGTCGAGCTGTGCGCGTGCGCTCGTAGCCCCTCATCAGCTGAACGTCTGATGCCACGCCTGCGTAGCGCTCAGCCTCAGCCATAACGTTAGGATCGCGCCCCAGTGTCTTAAATCCAGCTTCGGATCCAGCGACGCTGATCACCCTTCCTGCGAACAGTCTTGCTGCGTTCACTTGCGCGAGCTCTTTGAGCTTGTAGTGCTGCTCTTCGTACTGAGATCGTCTGCCAGAAAGCTTGACATCAAATTGGCCAACTGCAGTCGTGTAAGCAGACGCGATCTGGTTCGGCGCACCAGACATCTTCGTCATGATCTCGCTCGCGACCTCTGATCTAACGCCGGCTTCGCGAAACATCTGCTCGGTTGGCATCGACATCCCAGCCAGAACATTCGCCGCACGTCGGGCGTTTTCCTGGCGTATGCGATCGATGTCTGCCATACGTTGCTGAAGGCGACGCATCTCGACCGTCTCGATCGAAGCGCGTCGCTCCATCATTGCTATGTCTGAGAGATGTGATTTGGTGTAGTCGCGGGACCCTATCTTGTCCAGAGAGTTCGGCTCCCTGGAGAGGATAGGGTTCTTTGGGCGGTTGTCGTTGTCGTTGGCCATGTTTAAAACTCTTCGCTGATGTCCTCGCCGAAGTCATCGCCGAACTCTTGTTTAGCCAGCTGAAGCTCTTTTTCCATCCAGGCCTTGTCCTCCTCAGACGGCATCCACGTGTTGCCGTTGGAGTCGGTCTTTCCTTCACGTTCTGCTTTTTCTTCAGCCTCTGCCCAGGCAAGAGTCTCATCGATCTTCTCTTGCTCTATATTATCAGCTTTTTCCTCTGCTGCTTCTATAGCGGCTTTCTCTCGCTCTATTCGATCCCTATACTCGTAGTAGAGCTCTTCGAGCGTGTACTCTTGCAGGAGCGGGTCTTTGAGAGGTCTCGAGTATGTCTTAGACCACCAAGACATCAGAAACCGCATCTGAGATGCTGCGTTGTCCAGTGGTTCTCTTGCTATGTGCTCTACTATGTCGTCTATATCGCTGAAAGCCGACCCTAAGTCGGCCTCTATTTTCCCAACTCTTCTCGAGCCTTAGCCGCTCGCTCTGAGAGCTCCTTGCGCCACTCCATGCACTCAGTCTCAACGCGCTCGAACAGAGCCACGAGAACGTCTTCGTCCTCGATGTTGAGGCCTTTGCCTTGAGTCCACCAGTTAGGGCCGTCTACGATCCTCACCCTCAGGGTGCTGAGTGCTATAGCGATACCCATTAGCCCGTTGCTTGGGTTGGCCATATCCGACATCAGTCGGCTCTTCTCGAGCTCGAGCTGGTACTTCTCGGCAACGTTGAGCTTACACTTCACGGTGAAGGTTCCGTCGTAGGTGAGGCCGCTCTCGTCACTGACGTAGCTGAAGCCAAAGGTGCGCTCTTTCTTTGGAAGATCCATGAGTCTCTCCTAGCAAGATAAAATTTTCCAATTATCTTATACTAGGTTATGCGTTTGGTTTTAGAGGGGTATACGTGGCCTCAGCTTGCCAGCCTACGGCTCTCCAGGAAAGGGAGTACGTAGAAAGTCTCTCTGAGTTGACGTCTGCCTGAAGCGAGGTGACCATGGCTGTGGTGGTCCTGAAAAGTATGGCGTCTGTCGCTGAGTCTTTGACTTCTATGGTGATGTATTTATTGGCCAAAAATGAACCAAGGTCGGTCATGATGCCCGCCTTGACCGGCGAGTTTCCTGGAACCTGAAAGAGCCCGAGCGTCCCAGTGACAGACACTCGCTTGGGCGCGATCTCCCAGGGTGCGATGTCGTCTATGGTGTATATGGGCGAGGTCTCGTTCTGAACGTTCCAGGTCACTTGAAAAGCGAAGCCTATGATCTGGTCGTTTATCTTTACGACGGTCCTAGCTCCGGTTCCGTACTTGGCGTTTGGACGGTTGAAGGCTATAGCATTGGCGGCTGCGTTCGTGAACTCTCTCAAGAGCGCGCGTGTGCCGACCTCTCTCCAGTTGCCTGAGTTGCGGCCAAAACCTCTCCGTCTTACTTTTTGACCAGACATACGTCAAGCTCCTGAGGATGAAGCGTCTGCTATGAAGCTGTCTTCGTCCAGATACTGCGCTGCGAACTGAAAGCTCTGGATCATCGTGCCGCGCTTGGTTAGGCTAGCGCCCATCGCCGTGATCCTGGCGTTCCTTACCCTGGCGATGCCGGTCAGGTTTCCGTCGGGAAGCTTCTGGTAGATCTCGATGTCGAACGTTATCGCGTCTTGCAGCCTAGAAGGATCCAGTGACTCGTTTGCTCGACCGTCGTTGCTGGATATGTTTTTTATAGAAGGCGCTTTACCCGCAGCCGTGGACCAGCTGCCGATGCCGTTGCCTAGGTCGCTTACTCCGTCAGGCACGGAATATCCGAGTGCAGCCATCTTGCCTTTTAAGCCGTCGACGTATCGAACCACGTCGAACGATCCGCTCACGTCGTAGCTCAAAGGATCCAGCGAGCTCGACTCGTAGCTGCCTAGGTTCTTCGGCCTAGCGTGCGGTATGCTCACAGAGTAAGAGAAATTGGTTGCGTAGGCTAACGTGACTCCGTTGACCTTTATCTTGCAGCTCGCGCCGGTTACAAAGAACGGAGCCAGTCTAGCCATCTACGCACCTATGCTGTTAGGTAAGGTCTGTTCCGGTTCCAGAGCCAGAAGCGGTAAAGGAGTCGTCGTCGAACAGTACGCCAACGAACGAGTAGCCTTCGGTAAGGATGCCGCGCTTGTTGATGCTGCCGCTCATCCTAGTAAGACGACAGTCCGTGATCTTGAGAACTTCCTGAACGTCGCCTGCTGCAGTGGCAGACTCTTTCTTTTTCTGATAGATGATGATGTCTACGGTCTGAGTCGACAGCATCTGACCAGGGTTGAAGGCGTTTGCCATGTTTCCGGCGAGGTTTCCTACGCCGTTACCAGTGGCGCTTGCGTTAGGAAGACCTGAGTCTTTTACTGCGCTTGAGTATCTTACTACGGTGAAAGATCCGGCTACGCTTGTCGCGATAGGCTCGTTGGTCACTACCTCGTAGCGTCCCATAACCTCGACCGGGATGACTGCTGTGTCTACCGAATACTGGATGTCGGTTGCGTAGGCGATCGTCTTTCCGTCGATCTGGATCTTAGCGTTACTGCCTGTGATCAGTGCTGGCTTAATACCGGCCATGTCTAATGTCTCCTGGGACCCTAGAGCCCAAATACGTTAGGGTTGCATCGCACCGCGCGACTGCACCATAGATAGATATTACCATATGTCAAGTTTCGCTGAATGTAAAAGCCCCTAGGCTAGCTAGGGGCTTCGTGACCGATCGGCGTGCGGGTTAAGCCGTCTGGGTGGCGCGCTGGAGCGTGATGTCTGCGAGGATGAAGTCGATACCTTCTACGAGCTTGATCGTTACAGTGATGTAGATCGTGCTGCCGTCTATGCGAACGCTGAGGTCCTTGAACCCCTGCGGTGCATCGTCGGTAGAGACCGTGATGCCTTGTGCGAGGAACGTGGCGAGCACGGACTCCGCTGTTCCTTTGACCTCTGCTGCAAGGATCGTGTTCTTGACACCGACGTATCGGTTCTCCATGATGTTGCGGAAGTTGTATGCAACGATATCAGAGGCATAGAGAACGTTGGCGCGGTTGTAGACCCAGTTATCGTCGATGCCGTAGGTGGTGTTGTCTACGACCACTCGGAAACCACCGGTTCGCGGAGCTTCCATGAACGTGAGCCCTGACAAGATGGCGTCGTCGTACTGGGTGTCTGGGTCGAAGCCTACAACGATGTCTGCTTCTGGAGTACTCATAGGTTGAGACGTCTGACGGATACCAGAGCAGTTCATGAACTTGAACGTCAGCGGAAGGCCGATAGGGGCACCGCCGCGAGCACCGGCCACAAGACAAGCCATCGCCCATGGTTGGAACCACTGGATAACGCCTTGAGCGTTAGACTGACGAACGTCCTGGATCATCATCTGAAGCCTAGCATCGGCCATGTTACCGGCCTTGTCCTTGGATGCAGAGTACGTGCCCTTGAAGGAAAGGTAGCCTTGGCGCTCGCTCTTTCTTTTGGTGGTCTTCATGAGGCTGATGTGCGTCTTTACTGCCTGATGGATACCGTCGATCGTGTACGTGGACGACGCGTCGGTCAGGTTGTCTGCGATGTCTGCTGTAGCGTCGCGAGAGAACAAAGGAACGATGGAGTTGGCGTGGAACTTCTCGAACTTAGACAGCGCGTTAACGATGTCGTTTGTCACGGTCGGGCCTTTTGCTCCGCCTGACAGAAGTGTCTCGGTCAAGGCAGCAGGAAGACCGACGAAAGCTGGACTCACGAGTCCTGCAACGTTGGACTGAGCGAAGAAGTCTTGGACCTCGTAGGCGTCTTTTTTCAAGCGAGCTGGCTTTGTGCCGGCAGAACCCAGAGCACCTACGGCAGACACGCGATCTAGCACGCTAAGGCCAAGCTGGTTGTAGACCGGGCTAGCGACCTCAGCAGACCATCCTGGCTGAAGTGATATAGACTCGGCAAGCTGCTTCAACGTTACGAATGCCGCTTTGTCGAACGTGATCGATCCAGCGGAGTCGGTTAGGGTCACTGTGTTTAGCGTTACACTTACAGAAGCAGAGGTTACGCTGCCGACAGTAGGGTCACGGCCGATTGACATGACCACGTTTCCGCCGAGCGTGTCTGACTCGACCAGCAGGTCTCGCTTCTGGTTCAGCGTGATCGTGGCGCTCGGCTCAGACGAGGCGACAACCAGACCTGCCGTAAGGCCGAGCTTGGCGAGATCGCCAGGAGTGGAGTCGATCAGCTCGAAGCTGCGTCCCCAGCCCAGCTGAAACTGAGTAGAGGCTGCGTCAAGTTGAACGCGAAGTGCGCCGCTTGAAGCCGATACGTCGAACGCAGCTGGAAGAAGTGCAGCGAGCTCTGCCACAAGAGTCGCGATGTCTGCGTGGTCGCCAGAGGTGGTCGACAGCGTGTAGACTGCAGCCGCACCGCCGTTGATGCGTGCGCTGAAAGACGCTCCGTTGAGCGCTGCGCCGAACGCAGCAGGAACCGATCCTGTCTTAGATGGAACTGACTCTGAGTTCGCAAGGATCTTAGCGGAGATCTGGTTCCCGCCTACGCCCCACTCAGAGGACCTGATGGTTCCGTATGAGCCAGAAAGAGCCAAGCTGGCGCGAACAGAAGCGTTGGTCTTGTAGACCCAGACGATAGAGGCGCCGTTTGGGATCGCGCCGTCTGCTGCTGGCGAGAACAAGAAGTTGAGAGCGTCTACGATCGGACCGCTGCGGTACTTGTTGCGGGCTTCAACGAGACGATCTGCTGTGTAGTAGTTGTCTGCGATGTTGGTCTCTGCTGAGCCAGGTGCGCCTGCATCTGCTTCGCCGAAGATGGCGATCAGACCTGCGGCTCCTAGCGGAACGTTGCCGCTGAGGTCCACTTGGGTCCTAGAGTATGCGCCGGGCTTGTAGATCGTGGCCCCGTTAAACGATACATTGATTGCCATGGCTGCTCCTTCTTATATGATTCCCAGCTCTTTTAACTCGTTTTTCTGCAGTAAACTCTTTTTGATATTCGGATACTCTTCGCAGAACATATCCCATTTTACCTTAGCATCTGGCCTGAAATATCCTTTTATCTCAACCACGCTTCCGTCTTCTAGCAAAAAATCTGGTAAGTATATTTTTCCATTGCTAAGTTTAAACTCTGGCTCGTACGTCCACGCTATATTTGACTCATCGAGCCACCTGGCGTACGATGCCTCCCATCTGCTTTTCATGAACACCTGCAGGCCGTCTTTGCGCATGTACTCGATATCGCTTTTATATTTCTTGTTCTGCCTAGCGGCAGCTTCTGACAATTTAGCCTTCGTGCTGTCTGATAGGATGGCACCCTTTCTGGCGATCCTTCCTCTGCACACGGCACCGCACACTGTCCTGGTACTTGCCTTAAAGCTTGACCCGTTTGTCGTAAACTCACACCCGCATACGCTGCATATGTGGTTGTATTCTTTGTAGTTAGGCGGATGCCAATCAGGCACAACGTTCTTGTACCGCCTGTTCCTGCAAGACAAGGTGCAAAACACAACGTCTGTCCTGGTTAACTGCGATGTATACTTCTCGACATCTACGCCACACCCTGAGCATGTGAAAGTTTGCTTAGGCATCTTAAAGAGTTAGACCGAACTGTCTTGCCGCCCAGTCCCAGCGATCTAGGGTCTCTTCTTTACCGAGCCCTCTAGCCTTGGCGTCTGCCTTCAGGATCTCTTTTAGGTGGTTAGGTTGGTTCAAGACAGGCGATCTCGTTGCCCACCATGAGTCGAACTCGACCTTCTCCTCGCTTGGCTGAACAGCCTTCGAGCGCATCGCTCGCTCGTACTCTTTTATAGATTTCATGTCGATGTTTTCACTGTTCTTTTTTGCCATAAATACCTCACGCGTTTTCTGGTGTAGTCTCTGTCTCTACGTCAGTTATGGTCTGATACTCGTCTGCGCCCCAGGTGTTGAACACGGTACACCGCATCCTCATCCACCTGGTCCAGATGTTCTCAGGCATCTTGGAGGAGTCTTTCTGCCAGTCAGACGCGCTGTAGGTCTGAATCTCGATGCCCAAGCTTCTGGCAACCTGCTTATACTTAAAAAGCACATAAGAAGCTATGTAGTACATCCACAGGACCTGATCTGCGGCCTTGCTGCCGTGTATGCCTATGTCTACGAGCGTGCTGAAGGCATTGATGCCTATGTCTCCGTCTTCTCCCTCGCCGTAGAAATCGCCTATGGCGGCCTTGGACTCGTCCTCGTTCTCGTTAGAGAGATGTATGCTGAAGCACGGCACTGTCTGCGGGCTCAATATCCACGCCTGAACCACCCTGATACGCTCTGTGGTGAACCAGGTCCAGATCTTGTCGACGTACTCTTGACCGTACGCGTCCTCCACCAGAGGGTGATCGATCTGATAGGCGAATATCTCCTCGAAGGCAGGCTTATCCTTCCTGAGCTCTTGTATGCCGTACTGCAGTAGTCGCTGCACCGCTATCTCTGGCATCACGAACGCCATGATTCTGCCTCCAGTTGATATTTGAGTAAGATGTCGTCGCAGGCTCTGTCGATGTCCTGCCGTATCTTGCTGTTGATGTCCATTATCATCCCAGTAAGATCAAGGTCCTTGGCTGGCGCAACCCACTGCCTGGTCGGGTCCTGCTTGTCTGATGCAACTCGGAAGCTCACCTCGCCCGCAGCTCTAGGCTCCTGTCTTGTGGGAGATTGCTTGAGCGCACCTGCTGTAAACGCCTGAGCCATCTGCTGAGCCATGTTCTCAACGCTGGATCCCTCTGAGGATATGGCGTTGAGGCCGGCAGCGATGTCCTTTGCGGCAGGTTTGGGCTTCTGGGTTCCTGCTGCACCGATCGGTATGATCTTGTACCTAGAGCCATCTTTTGCGATCTTGGCGTTCTTGAGGAGCCACGGCAGCATCGGCGTAGGAGGAAGGCTGAAGTCAAGCTCGCCTGAGTCGGTCGAGATCTGAACGTAACCTGAGTCTGCATCAAGCTTTATCTGAGAGAGAAACTCGTCTGCCCCCATTGCGACACCCTGACTCTCGGCGTCCGACACCGCAGACTCTACTATGAGCCTCATCCTGTCGCCTATCTCTTGCATGGCACTTCGACAGACATCGTCTGCCTCAGAAGGTCTAAGCCCCATAGATTGCAGATACTGACGAAGGCCGTTGATTCTGTGCGAGATCATCTGCTGTCCTTGAGTGCCTTCGCTCTCATGTCGGTAAGGAAATTGGTCTTGTCGTCGCTTGTCCAGTCGGCGCCGAAGTCTATGATTATGTGGCCGTTTGGCTTTATAAGAACTCTAGGACGCGACAGGTACTCGTAGTACTCTTCGATGATCTTTGATGGGTTCGGCGGATCTGCAGAGAAAGCCTCCATCTTAGACGGCTTCTTAGACATCTCGTCGATCTTAGCCTGAAGAGCAAGAAGCTTTTCCTCGATCTCGTCGATCTCTTCTCCGGCCCGCTGAGCCAGTGAGTTGTGTTTGTCTCTGAAGATGTCCATGCGTTCTTCGAGCTTGTCGAAAAGGCTCATGATACGCTGCTCTGCTTGCTGCAGATCGACTGCGTTGCCGTGGCGGATCTCGCTTCGTATAGACTCCATCTCGTCGTAGATGTCGGCTATGTTGTAGCTTCTATAGTTGTGGACCATCTTAGTGACAGCATCGCTTATGGTGTCGTCGCTTAGGTCGCTGTCTTCGTGTATCTCGAGTTCATGCTCGTCGTCGTTGTACCACTCGAAAACACTCATAAGCTCGCCTGTCAGAGAAGGAAGCGAGCGGTTGACGAACTGGTGTATCGTTTTTAAACCGTCGTCGATCCTGCCAGAGTAGATGTCGTTGGCGTGCTTTCTGACGTGTAAAGTGTAGCTGCCAAACGGTATGTCTCTGATGTCGTCGTCGCCCATGCCGTCGACGCCTCGCTTGAGCATCCTGAACACACCGTTGCCGACAAGCCTTATAGCGTCACCGTGGCGAAACTCATAGACCGCGTCTGCTACTTGACCTGTGCGTATGATGTTCTTGGACAATACCTCAAGTTGCTCTATCTTCATGAGGTCGCTTATAGATCGTTTACTCTTTTTTAGACCACCTTTAAGATAGTGCATCATGGTCTCTACACAGCAGGCGCGCAACTTGTTGAAATCTATTGCGTCTAAGTCATAAAAACCAACATCTGACAGCTCGGATGTCGAGTGAAAACCAGGAGTGTTGCTTAATCGTGCGATGTATACTTTTTGATCGTCGCTTTCGTGTAAAATCGAAAGCTTATCTGCATCGATGATCAAACCAGTCTCTTCCTTGAGTTCGCGAAGTGCCCCTTGCTCGTAGGATTCTCCCTCGTCTAAGTGGCCGCCAGGAAAAGACCATCTGTATTCTTCGTCTATCTGTCTGCCCATCAGGAGCTGACCTTTGTCGTTGACTACAACTACGGCTGTGGTTTTGCTGTTACTGCTTTTGCTGAGCTTGCGACCTTTGTCTGAGTGACGCTTATGAGCTTTTTCATCCCACTTGCCGCCGCGATGAGCCTTGCCCTTGTCGTCTGGCAAGCCCTTCTCTTTTCCTGTGTACTTCTCGGCAACAGACTTTGGCGGCCCACTGTCTCCGCGGGCAGTCGTTCCAGACTTGCCGTGCAGTATTGCCATCATCATACGGTACTGTTTCTTAGAGGCGAACGCCGGCATGTGCGCCTCCTTTGCTGATGTTGTCTTTTGCCCACATTGGCTGTAGATTGGCGTAATGACATGCTTTAACGAGCTCTTCTCGATCGCTTAGATCAAAAGCAGAGAGCGGCACTATATGATCCAAGTGCCAGCCTGTCAGTGACCAGTTTTCCCATGTCATACCCGGTTGAAACTTAGATTCCATATAGGTCCTAAACTCAGAGATAGAGCATCCAAGATCTTTTACAGCAGAACCATTTTTATAGTTGTTTTGTATAGCTACTTTCAGTCTACTGCGAAGAACGCATCTTAACCTAAATTCAATGTCGTTTTTGTATCTATCTTTGTTTCTTGTGTGCGCTTTTTTATTGTATCTTGATTTTCTTGATCTAATCTGCTCAGGTGTTGGCTCTGGCTTAGCGCTGTTCTTGTTGCCTTTCATCTTAGCAGAGATCTTTTGCTTAAATGACTCGCTTTTAGGTCCACGGCTTTTGTTGCTGCATTTTACACATTTTTTGTTTAAGTTTCTAAGAGGCTGAAATCCCCTGTCGACGCCGCACTCGGTGCATTCGCACTTGTAGCATTTGATGTTTTTCTTGTAAACGAACGCTGGCATATCTTACAACCTCTTAAGCCATTATATAAGGGAGATAAGTTAACTTCCGATACCGGCTACCAGTTTTTCAGGTTTGTTTACTAAAAAGTCTCTCTTTATAACAAGTTGCTGAGGCAATCTAACTGATATCTTTGTACCATCGGGAAGCATCTGCTGCGTGACCCTAAGCTCGCGCATCGGCTGCAGAACTATAAACACAGGATTTGCCCAGTATGACACGGAGTAAGTTTGCCCCATGTCATTGCTGTAATCATAAGAAGGAGTCTTTCCTTCTACCCACTTTATCTGACCATCATCTATAGTAAAATCAACACCTTGAACATATTCTTTCATCTGACTTCCTGACACCGTTATCAGGAATCCGACCTTCTCTATGGGATATCTGAGTTGCTGCTTGCTGTCTGGGCGAGGCTCGTATTCTTTGAGCTCCCACAGTCTGACAGTGTAGTCGAGTACCTCGAGTTTATCGTATAGAGTAAAATCTGCCTGATCTCCGTTGTCGTACTCAGAAGGCATAGTGACCATGGCACTGCCTATCTCCCAGGCACCCTGATACTCAAACTGCTTCTCTACTGAGTTAGAGCTAAATACGCCCACTATATCCCTGGGCTCATAGTAAATGATCCCTGATCCGTCGCAGTGTATACAAGTGGGATCGTGGGAGTTGTCGTCTAGTAGTTTGATGTTTGGGCATGGTAAGGCTTTGTAATGTTTAAATTTTATGCCACGTCTTTGCAGCAGCTGATCGAAGTTCTGCTTGTACGAAGAAGGATCGGGCAAGTTCAAAGGAAACATCGGACTCGTTGAAGTGTCGCTGGGTGTAAAGATCCCGTTTGGTTTTGACATAGTGCCCGACATAAAATACTCCTATGGTGCTAATTCAATTATACTGGACCCTGCAGCATGGACTCAAAACATATACTAGAGACAATAGCGAACAAGGGTGAGTGCGAAGAGCTCGACGAGAAGTCCTGCAAGATATGTCCGCTTGCAAGACTAAAAAAAAGGCCAGACGAAAGAGGATGGCTTGGCTGCATAGACGCCGTATGCGGGGCTGATACGGCAGATATGAACGATAAGTATAAGAAGATTGCAGGAGAAATTCTTGCAGATATCCTTATACAAGAAGAGATAGCAGGTGACAGGCAGAAATCTTAGAATTAACTTTTACCATACGCTGTGTGCTCTTAAGCTTATAGCATACGAAACCATAATAGAGATATACTGGAGAGAGACAAATGACAAGAAAGTTGAACGTAGCAGGGATCGCGCTGATAAAAGCGTTTGAAGGCTGCAAGCTAGAAGCATATCCTGATCCTGGGTCTCCGCTTGGGCGAGAGCTTCGAAAGACAGAGAACATGCGCAAAGAAGACTGGCAGATGCTTTCCGGTGCCCCGTGGACCATAGGCTGGGGATCGACAGGGCCAGATTTCTTCAACCTTACGCCCGACGGAAAACCCACCCAGATCGGACCCGGGACAAGGTGGACACAGGAGCAGTGCGACCTGCGCAAGGAGCAGGATCTTCTGCAGTTCTGCAGCGCCGTAGAGAAGCTTCTTAAGGTAAAGGTAACCGACAACCAGTTTGCGGCATTAGTCAGCTTCGCCTACAACTGCGGCACCGGTAACTTGAAGAACTCGTCTCTCCTTAGGTTCGTCAACGGAAACCAACCGCGACTGGCTGCAGAAGAGTTTCTTAAGTGGAACAAGGCACAAGGTCAAGTTTTGCCTGGCCTCACTAGACGACGCGAGGCAGAGCGAAGACTGTTCTTGATGGTTTGATTTTTAAGTCGATATTTATCGTTTTTTATCAAACAAAATAAGTGTTTAACCATGCTGACGCTTCACGAAAGACGATCGCACAACTTATCCGTGATATGCGGAAGGATGCCTTCGACCAATCCGCAGAAGTTCTTCATAGAAGCCCGCGACTACAAGCGCAACAACTCAGAAGAGCGCTACTATCGCAGTAGGTGGCTTCTGACGCTGCTCAGAACATACGACTGCAGATGCGGGATGTGCGGCGTCGACAGGGACGGCCTCGAGCTCGACCACTTCTGGATCCCGAAGTCCAAGGGCGGAAACTTCATCCTCACGTGTGCAGACACCTCCCGCAGAATAAACAACGCCGTGCCGCTGTGTATGCAGTGCAACCGCAACAAGCTCGACAACGAAGCCGTGCTGACGCCTGACCAGGCCATACTCATCTCCAGGGCCAACGGCAAGATGACCGCTATGATGAACGGACTATCGGCACCTTCGGACAGCGCGGAGATCATCGGCTACCAGCCAGGCGACGAGATGCGGGAGCACGAGCTCGGCGCCGACGCTGGGTGCATACACCTCAAGCAGGCCATGCGCCGCTTTCGCCGGACCGGCGACAACATAGAACAGCTAACAGCCGCCGTCAACGAGTACGTGCTCGCTGCAGAGCGGCCTAAGATCAGCGTTGACCTAGACTATGCGATCTCGCTCTAGCGAGCAGTCACAGTCTATTGCTCGCTGGAGGTAACCGCTCTTGATGCACGAGCCGCACGCCGATATCTACAGCTTTACAGAGAAGCTGCGCGCCTTAAGGCTTGCGGCCACGCTGTACAGGCTCAAGGTGCTTGGATACCACAGCGGCATGTGGTCGTCTATATTGGCGCTCAAGGAGATTGATCGTGTCTGACGCGTTCGGCGCACTGTACAGATTTTTTGCGGTCACGATGGTTAGGATGAGGGTTGTCAGCGAAGCGAGACTGTCCTCTGATATGCTGGGCTATGCTCCTGAGCGTACCGGTACCTCACTTTTGCGGAGAGGCCGGCGGGTAGCTGTGGGCCCGGGGCCTAAAAGTTAGATGTTCCCCCGGTACAGAGAGTTTTGGCCGCATGTACCACTACCAAAACTAGGGATCCCTTGTAAGTGAGAGGCTAGCGGGTATGTTCCGAAGCCTCACCGATCCTAGACATACACAACGGAGGTACAGCATGCGAGGCGAGACCGTATACCGAAACGAGAAGGTCACTGTCCTGAACGTGCACCACAACCGATGGAAGAACCGGATCGAGTACCTGATCATCCACGACTACCAGACGAAGTGGGTAGGTGAGGACTGTGTGGGCAACGTGGTCTGGCTGATCGGCTAACCTCTGAGGGCAAGCGATAGAAACCGAAGCTAAGTATATACAACAACTTAAGGAGTGTTATCCATGAGTATGTCACAACACCAAGCAGTCGTAAGCTTCACCAAGTCTGTCCTGAGTGACCGCTTCGAGGCGGGGCGAGACGTCAAGTCGTATGCCACCCGAGAGGACAAGCGTCGGGTAGCGGAGCTGGTCGCCGACGCTATGATCGAGGGCCAAGTGGAGCTCGGCGCCGACGCCAGGGCGAAGTATGCGACCACCAAGGAGAACCTGATCAGCAAGTACGTGATGGGTATGGTGACCAACTGGTGGAACAAGAGCAAGGAGCTCAACGGTGGGGCGAAGTATGAGGCCAAGAACCCTGGCTCTCGGCAGGGCGTGAGCGATCCTGTGGTCAAGGAACTCAGGACGCTTCGCAAGCACCTCGAGTCGGTCGGCAACGACGAAGGCATCGCCAAGGTGGACGCCGCCATCGCCGAGCGCCTGGCCGCGGTCGCCGCCGAGTCGAAGCCCAAGCCTACGATCAACGCGGACCTGGTGCCTGAGCACCTTCGCGACCTGATCTGATCCCAGGAACGAAGCGAGCTCAGCGCGGAAGAGCTCTTTCCCGATACTAAGCACATACACACATCCTACGAGGGAGATTCACCATGATGCTAGAGACGCAGCTTTTACCGCTCACGACCAGCAAGCAGCAGATCTACAGCGACTACAGCGGCCGAGACGACGACGACTTGGCCGACGACGAGGACCTAGACCACGAGGAACTGTACGACGACGAGGACGAACTGTACGAGGAAGAGTGAGGTATGCTGCTGTCCGTCGAAGATGAGTCGCTGAGAGAACTTACGGTACGCTTCGACGGGCGCTACTTGAGGAACTGTGACCGCTATATTCATCGGCTGGTGGCAGAGCGCATGCTTGGCCGCCCGCTGGTCAAGGGCGAGGTAGTTGACCACGTGAACGGAGACCGCCTAGACAACAGGCGCGAGAACCTGCGAGTGACCGATGTGTCCACTAACACTAGGAACTGCAAGCTTACGAAGCGAAACAGGTCCGGCTACAAGGGTGTAAGCCTAGCGTCGGACGCCAAGAGGTGGGAAGCTAGGATCATGAAGGACTACAAGATCGTGTGGCGACGTACGTTCGACTCGCCTGAAGAGGCAGCAGAAGCTTACCGAACCAAGCGAGCGGAGTTGTTCGGCGATGACTGGCAGGACTAGCCGCACTGCGCCCAAGTGCACCGACACCGCTACGCCGGCCCCCGCACTGCGCCAGTCTTTTCCGAACCTACAGGCATACGTTAGCTAAACGCACACCACTAGGAGCACCGACTATGCAGCAGCAGCTAGACCGACTGGGTTTCGACCACGCCACCGCCGGCAAGGATCCCGAACCTACCCTCACCTACGAGCCGGAGTACCTCTACGGCTACCGAGAAGGACTGATCGCCAAGATCAGGTGGGCCGAAGAGAACCTGAGCTGCTTCGACGCCGAGCACGACTTCCTGTATGAGGTCCTCAGCGACGCCGAGTGAGTCCCGATCCTACATCCCTAACGTAAGACGATGTTTGAGTCTTACTAAACTTAACTACGGAGTGTTATCTATGAAACAGTCAGACGCAGTCTTCAACGTAACGACCCAGGTCCTCGCTTCGCACGGCATCAGCTTCACCCCAGGCGAGACCATCATCCACGACGTGATCACCAAGGAGGCACGCGCCGCCATAGCAGACCGCCTGGTGTCGCTCTTCCAAGAAGGTCAAGTGGAGTTCAAAGACACACCGGCCAACCAGGCCAAGCTGCAAGATCCGAAGCTGCTACGCAGCTACATCGCAGGCCTCATCACCAACTGGCACAACAAGGACAAGCGACTCAACGCAGGCGCCAAGTACGAAGCGAAAAACCCAGGCTCACGCCAAGGCGCCCAGGACCCAGTGATCAAGGAGCTCAAGACACTCCTGAAGCACCTGGAAGACAAGGGCGACGACGCCAACGCGCAAAAAGTACAAGAAGCCATCGAGTCCCGCCTAGCAGAGATCAAGCCCTCAGCAGCAGCTGATACTCCAACCATCAACCTCGACGTCATACCAGAGCACCTTCGCGATCTCGTGAGCTAATCAAAACTACCCCTAGGAGAGCAAGGACGCTCTCTTCCTCTAGGGGCTTTTCACGTTCCGAGGAAATCATTGACCTTTCTAGCCCGAAAGCACCCGAAAGTATCTGTTTTAGGGGTAGGAGAACTCGCGACCGGGAGAGGTCAGGAAGCGATAGGTGTGTTTCGGGTATAAAAGTAAGTGTTTCTAAGTGAAACCTGGAGTTAGTTTGGGCGTCAATTCACCCCTACCCCTACTACCAAACCCTCCTCTAGACCCACTAACCTATTCTCTGTGACCCAGTACTATCCCTAGGTAGCTATTCTGCCGAACGTCTGCTGCTGCACGATCTGCTGTTATGCTCCTGTTGCTGCAGGCGCTTGCGTGCTGTTGTTGGTGTTAGGAGTAGGTACGTTTTAATGCGTTAAAGCTGATGTGTTTCGATGGGTATCCTAGGCATGCGTGAGACAGCGTTGTCCAGCCTTCCCCTGTGAGTTCTGATTGACCTTCCCCTTGGGTTAGGTTTGCTTCTGGTAGGCCTTCCTAAGGTGTTTTCCCGATCCTAATCTATTGACGTGAGGAGGAGAGTATGAGTGTTCGCAATGTGAAGCAATACAAGACCTGGGAGACAACCAATGACTACGACAAGTGTCCGACATAGTGCAAGCAGCTAGAAAGATTGAGGAGGGTGAGTAATGGCAGGACCTAAACGAAGACCGGACTACCCACCAGAAGGGCAATCACTAGAAAACATCGCAGACAGTTTAGAAAAGATTGCCCTGTATTTAGAAGTCATTGCCGAAAAAATTAACCCCGATGCTTTTACTGAGGAGGACAACCAATGACCGTCTATCAAGTGTTTTTTCACGAGGCTTGCGTTGGTTCATTTTCTCAGGGGTTGTTTACCAACAAAGAGGCAGCAGAAGCTTGCGCCAAAGCCGTGGCCGAAAGCCTTGGAGCTGAGTTTAAAAGACCGACGTCTATGGGCTGCAATTGTACATACATTGAAGAAGTGGAAGTACAAGAAACATATGAGGACCACCAATGAAAAAATCAATCGCTAAAAAATGGGTAAAGGCTCTTCGTAGCGGCGCCTACCAGCAAGGCACCCACCAGCTTGTGGACGAAAACGATAATTTTTGTTGCTTAGGAGTGCTTTGTAACCTTGCCGTTGATGAAGGGATTGGGGAGTGGGTTAGGGGCTCTGGCGGCTGGGTTTTTAAAACAGAAGGTGACGTGGATGACCAGGTTCTTCCATTAGAAGTGCGGCTATGGGCCGGGATGAGCTCTACCGCGGGTGAAATTAAGGACGACTGCTTAACCGAATTAAACGATACCGGCAAGAGCTTCAAAGAGATAGCCAGCATCATTGAAAAGAACGTGGAGAAGCTATGAACTTTAGAACCGACACTACCAAAGGCGGCTACAAGATACTGAGCATTCACGGTCCTGACGCTAACGGCTGGTATGCCGGGGTGCTCGAAAAAGCAGGCGATATTGGGACGGTTACTTGGAATCAGCACGGAAATAGTACAGGCGACATGAGAGACCTTGACCTTATCCCTCTAGCCGACGAGCCCGAACCCAGCGAAACGACTGAACTGTGGAACGAGATAGAAGCGCTGCGTGAGATAACCGTGGAAACCCTCAAGCGCATGAACGAGATGCGGACAGACTACATCGCCCGCATCAACGGCCTCCGGAGCGACTACCTTGCAGACCAGAGCGCGGTGCAACCGAGCCGAGTGGATGCGCTTGAGGAGCGACTAGACAAGTTTGACGACGAGCTAGGCGTACTTCAGGACGACGTGAATTTAGACCTTCGGCTAGAACTGCGCGACCTAACTAAGCGGCTTGAGGCGCTGGAGCAATTCAAACGCGCAACTCTTGCAATTCGCGAAGCGGTCGAGCAACGCACGCAGCCGAGCGATAAGGGTGTGTGGGTGACGAGGGAAAGCCTTAAGTATGCGTTTGATGCTACTCAGGAATTTATAATGCGGAATGATAGGTTTAAAGAAATAGCCGAACGCCTGGGCCTTGAGGAGGAAGTATGAGTATCAAATGTTGGCTAGGTTTCCATAACAGAACTAAAATTAGCAGATTCCCCGACAAGGATTCGGGGACGATGAAATATGGGTTTTGGTATACCTACACGTTCAGGTGCAACCGCTGTGGGTATACTTGGAAAGAATCGCCAAAACCGTTTGATTGAGGAGTAATAGATGCTGGCACACCTTAAAACCTTGGCAACATTTGCCGTGTTCTTTGGAATAGCTGCGGTTATCTTGGAGTTGTGTGAGCGGTTTCCGTTTCTAATGCATTGGTTTATAGCCGCGCCCGCCGCGGCAGTCATATACTGTTGCGTCTGGGCGGCCTATGCAAAGGATACAAAGAAGGAGGACTGACACATCACCCTTTAGGAGGACGTATGAAGTACCGCATCGTTCGTAATGGGTTAAATTTATATGCAGTACAGTTTAGAAAGCTAGGTTTCTGGTGTTTTTGGAAAGATTACGATTTCACGTCGCTTAACGAATACGACCCAGGAACCCCGCGTTACTTTAAGAGCCTTGAAGAAGCAGAAACGGCAGTAACACTATATTTTGCAGACATAGCCAAATGGAAAGATTGGCGTAAAAAAGCAAGTATCTGGGAGGTTGTGTAATGAGTGAACGTGACGACAATGAACTGCAGGAGCGCATCGAGTCGCTCACACTGGCCATGGAAGAGGACCGATTCTACGGATGGGTCGCGTCCACGGCCGCCTACGAGGCCGAGCTACGGTCGCTGACCAAGTTATGCGAGTGTCGCGACCGAGTGCTCCACAAGCGCTTGGTGGACTACGTCGTGCGAGAGACATCCGACTGGGAGTGGCTCGACAGACTCCAGAGCATGCAGTGATTTCCGATCCTAGAGATACGTGTAAACGACGATGATCATTAACAAAGGGGAAAGTCATGGATATGTTCGATAACGAGTATTTCTGCAGAGAATGCGGCGAGAGCGACGATCACCTCGAGGGGTGCTCCTACTTCGCCGACCGCATGGCCGAGGTTACGCCGATGACGATGTCTAAGGCGATCGAGCACGTACGGTTCAGCGGTAATTGTTACTGTCTGACGTCTCTCCGCGAGATCGAGATCGTAGACCTCGCCGACAGATCGAAGCCCAAGGCCGAAGACGCCAAGCGAACCAAGCTCCTGAACGATCGCGAGCGAGTCGCCAAGTTCCAGAAAGATCGCGCACACATCTACCACAGACCAGAGAGGAGCTGACATGAGCTGGGCACAAGACATATACGATGTAGCGACCCTGTCGATCATGATCATGGTTTTTGCCCTTGTCGCCGCGACGACGTGGACGGTCTTCTTCGACCGCCGTGAGAGTCCCGCCGAAGACGACGGCGATGTATAATGCCTCCGCGAACGACGTAAGTCTAGCCTCTGGGCGCGCATGTGCCTAGCTGACACCCCTTGTAGTAGTGGTGGGGGCCTACCGTAGGCCCCCATCAGATCTCTCAGAAACCAACATCGAGGTTATGCGACATGGACCGAGACCGCAAGATCGAGATCCTTATAGCGAAGATCAACGAGGCGGCCGAGGAGATGGGCGCTAAGCTCATCAGCAGGCAGACGCTGACCGAGGCGATAAACGAGTACGTCGCCCGCAAGAACCCGCCGCAGTTTCCGACCGGCAGCGAGACAGCCAAGCGCAAGACCGACAGACCGCGAGCAAAGGTCCTGTCGCTCAAGAGCAACGTCATACAGTTTCCGACCAGCAAAGACAGATGATCATGGCCGGAGGCTGCCGCGATGAGAGAGTCTGACTACAGATGGGCCGAGCTTGCTTCGTGGATAATGAAGAACAAGCTCTACTTCGACAAAGACATCAGCACAGCCTACAGGCTCGGCAACGTGCTCGTCTCACTGAGAAGGATGAAGATCGTATGAGATTTCAAGTCATGAAAGCTATCGTTGTCGGCGTCGCCGTGTGCATCGGCACGCTGGCCGCAGCCCAGATAAACATATGGCTCGGTTTCGCTGTGTGGGCAGCGTACTTTCTGCTGATACTCGGCTACAGGTGGAAGGACCTATGATCGACTTCGTCGCGGTGTCTGTGGTGTTCGCCCTGATGCTGATGGGGGTCCTGTCGTTCCTCTTGAGGATCGACGACTGAGTCCTTCAAGGAGAAGCGCATGCAGAGAAAGATGCTGGACGACCTAGACTTCGAGCACGTGATGCTCGGCGCAGGCGTCAAAGGCTACTGCGGCTTCTGTAAGACAGATGCCGTGTTCCTGGTGTGTTGGCCGAACTACGGCACGCACCACTCAGACGATTGGCTGATGTGCACAAGGTGCGCGAGATGCATAGACTCACTCACATCTGAAACAGGCTCACTACGATAATTTCCTGTGGATACACTATGACCCATCTTCCATGGTGCAGCAAAAAAGTGCGCGTCGCGGTCGTCGGCGATCTCATGCTCGACGAATACCTCGACGGAACCGTCACGCGCATATCGCCCGAGGCGCCGGTGCCGGTCCTCCACGTGAGGTCCACGAGGCTCGTGCCCGGTGGCGCCGCCAACGTGGCACGCAACGTGCAGCTCGTGGGCGGAGACGCGACCCTCTTCGGCGCGGTCGGAAGAGACCATGCGGGAGGCGAGCTCAAGCGATGCCTCGCCAAGGACGGCGTAGACATCAGTCCTGTCATAGGCGACAGCACGGTCGAGACCGTCAGAAAGACGCGCGTCACGGCCGACCACCATCAGATCGTGAGAGTCGACTGGGAGTCGATCAAGCCAATATCGCAGCGGCTTCAGGACATGGTCTACGAGGAGATGAGGATGACGCCGTGGGATGCGATCCTCATAAGCGACTACGGCAAAGGCGGCATGCCGCACTCTCTCATAAGACGGATCATATCGCTCGGCCGATCGCGCGGCGTTCCGGTGGTCGTCGACCCCAAGGGCAGAGACTTCTCGCCTTACGAGGGATGCACGCTCATAACGCCCAACCGGAAAGAGGCGGTTGAAGCGATCGGCCGAGATCCCGGCGACACGCTCAGCATCGCGAGGCTCGTGTCCGAGATCGCGAGATCGGAGTCGGTCCTCGTGACGCTCGGAGCAGAGGGCATGGCGGGCCTCGCCGCAGACGGATCCTTCGCCCACATCCCCACGGTCGCAGTTGACGTGTTCGACGTCTCCGGAGCGGGCGACACCGTGGCCGCCGTTATGGCGCTCGCCCTTGCATCGGGCCAGACGCTCAGGCAGTCGATGGTCCTCGCAAACGCCGCGGCCGGAAAGGTCGTCGGCAAGTGGGGCACTCAGCCGATACTGAGAGAGGAGCTCGAGGATGCGCTCAGGCCCAAGCGGCTGGAGCTCGCGTCCAAGGTTCTGTCGGCTGCGGACCTCACGGCCGCGCTCGAGACTCCGAGAGGAAAGATCGTGTTCACGAACGGATGCTTCGACCTCCTTCACGTAGGCCACGTCTCGCTCCTTCAGAGAGCCAGAGCGCTCGGAGACTTCCTCGTGGTCGCCGTAAACTCCGACGCGTCTGTCGCGGCCCTCAAGGGGCAAGGCAGACCCATCAACACCGCGAGGGATCGGTGCGAGATCCTTGCCGCGCTCGGCTGCGTGGACGCTGTCGTAGAGTTCAGCGAGGAGACGCCGCTGTCGCTCATAGAGGCCGTCAAGCCGCACGTGCTCGTCAAAGGCGGCGACTACAGGCACGAAGACATCGTGGGCGCAGACTTCGTCGAGCGCAACGGCGGAAAGACCGTCATGCTGGACCTCGTGGCCGATCGATCCACCACGCTCGCTGTCGATAAGATCAGGGGATCGTCCAGCGCGTCCGAATCTAATGATCCGTAGATCGCAAACACGAGAGGAGACGACGATGGGAGACGTGGTTCACATCAAAGATTTTCGCAGCAAGAAACGCGACGAGCAAGTAGAAGAGAACCCGTCGCTCGACGATCGTGCGGAAGCCATCAAAGAGTCGCTGAAGAAGATAAGCGAGCTCATGCGCGAGCTGAGAGAGAGCCAGAAGGGCTCAAAATAACCACACAGGAGCAGACGTATGGACAGCTTCTACGTTCTTATCGCAGTAAACGGCCGAGTCGACAGTCAGTCTATCAGAGCGTTTCTGTCGGAGAGCCAGATCTTTGATCTCATGGACCGCTACAAGAACATCAGCGTGTTCAGGTACCTGACGCACCAGATCGCGGTCCTTCCTCCGGACGCCGATCGGCTGATGTGGCTCGACGTTCCCTCGAAGACCTTCGAAGACGCGGATACGATCCTTTCGTCGTACGCGGGTCCTCTTGCCAAGAGGAATCTGGTATGAGAATCTTTATTTTGCTTTCGATAGCGATCTCGGGCTGTCAGACCGACCCGTCGTGCAAGTGCGAGAGCGGAGCCTTCTTTCCTGGAGCGAACGCGTGCAGAGACGTCTACTTCGTTAGAAACCCGTGCGAGACTCTGCCGATAGTCGAGGTCTGCGGCTGCGACGGCAGCACGTACATGAGCGCCTGCTACGCGAACCTTGCCGGTGTCAAGGTCGTTTCGCAGGGAAGATGCGAGTGACACTATGAAAACTGAAGAAGCGATGTTTATCGCTAGTGTAAAGAAGATTGCCAAAGATCTCAAAGCCTTGAACTCGCTCTCTTCTTCTCTGAACCTCAGCTCCGAGGGCGCAGATTTTCTCAGCGAGTCGATAGACGACGCACTCTCCATACTGGAAGAGATCTCTGAGGACGTCACCATGGAGATCAAGAACCGATCCTAATGTTTGTAAACAGATCTATAGGAGTGTTATCATGAGCGATAGACTCGAGCACGACGTCATAAGGAAGGCAGTCAGAAACTTCAAGAACGACTCGACGTACGTCGAGTACATCAGAGAGATCATGAAGAACTGGAAGACACTGTCGACCAAGGAAAGGCTGCTTGTGTCAGGCATATACAGCCACCACGCGGGCAAGAGATGCTTCACTCCGAACCAGCAGTCGGCGATCGTGGCACTGTACCTCAAGTATAAGGCGGGCTGACGTCATGAGCGGTTTCAAGTTCGTCAAGAAGCGCAACGCTTACGAGAAGCGAAACCTCACGTTCTCGGTCGAGACCGGCTACGCGTACTCGTACGACTGGTACTGCATCGCAAAACCGATCGCTGGCACTCTGGTCGTTAACTCGTTCAACTACTCGAGGACCACGTCTCGCCACTGGAGAGAGATAGTGCATCTTGCCCGCACGCTCGGCTACGAGAAGATCCTGATGATCGAGGCCCCGAGGGGCCTAAACGCGCGAGCCGCTACAGCCAAGCACTACGCCGAAGCGATATTGTCTCTGGAGAAAGACATCGCGAGACCGAGATCCAGAGAGTCCGCCAACAGGCATCGAAGAGAGGCGATACGCTTACTCAAGAACACGTACGCGATGTACGTCGATCTCATACAGAGCGAGGAGTTCGACGAGCAGATGTCTGTGCTCCTTGCCGCCGACCCGCTATAGATGCTACACGACATGGATACGATCATAGTAGTTTTCACGATGTTTCTGATTTTGGGAATAATATTAGGCTATAAGGACAACGACAACTTCTAAAAGCCTCTAGAGATGATAAGATATCCCTGGTGAACAGCCCAGGGAGAGACCCACATGGTCAGACTCAGCGATAAGCTCAAGAGACGAATAGTGGTTGCCGTAACCAGCGAACAATACGGCAAAGAGCTCATAGACGCGATCGAGGGGCTCGACTCGTTCGAGGACTCGCAGCAGCCGGTGGGCCTCAGGAACCCCGAGCTCGTGAGCCTGTCGATAGACGATGCCTCCAGAACTCTCACCGTGTCGCCGGTCTCCGGCTCCTACGTCTACTTCATAGAGGGCAAGTCTGTAGAGATCTCGACGCCTCTGTCGGCCTCGTGGGGCGACTCACACGGCTCGCACTACTTCTATCTGGACGCAGACGGTCGTCTCAAGGTGACGTCCTCCTTCACCGAGGACATCATCACGAAGTACGCGTTCGTGTCCATCGTCTACTGGGACCAAGCCGCAGCCAAGCACATCTACTTCGCCAACGAGCGCCACGGCATCCACATGGGTGACATGACGCACCTCTACCTTCACAGAACCCGCGGCGCAGCCTTCGACTTCGGCTGTAAGCTCGTGAACTTCGTGGTCGACGGGTCTGGCGGTCTTGCAACAGAGGCCCAGTTTACAGCCCAGCTGGGGCAGATCTGGGACGAGGACATAAAGATCTCGCTTCCGGCACAGGCGACGTTTCCAGTTTTCTATCGCTCTGGCACAACGAGCTGGAAGCGAAAGGATGAAGATGCTTATCCTGTAATCTACAGCGGAACCGCCGGGTACGTGGGCGCCACGCTTCCGTACAACAGGTTCGACGGCACGAGCTGGTCGCTTACGGCGGTCGACGCCAACAAGTTCGTGCTGGTTCACGTCTTCGCCACCAATGACATCGATTTTCCTTATGTCTGCATACAGGGCCAAGCACAGTACGCCACCAAGGCAGAGGCGAGAGACGGAGCGATATCAGAGATCAAGGGACTGTCCGGTCTTCCGGTGGCTGAGTTCTGTCCCGTGGGCTCGGTGATCTTTCAGACCAACAGCTCGTACACCAACGTGCCGAAGGCAAAGATCGTGTCCACGTCGAGCGGAGCGAGCTACGAGGACCATCGCGGCGAGCCGCTGCGGCCCGGATCTCTTGCGTAAAACTACATCCAGCGCGGGTGTAGTGCCCGCGTTGAAACAACGAGGGTTAAACAGTGAAGCACGTAGTGGTTGTAGAAGACTTTGAGGGCTGGAACGACTGGTTCAAAGACGGGCGCGTGAGGATCGACTCGCTCAAGACGAGCGAGACCTTTCACCCCAACCAAGGTGTGGTCCTGAAGGGTGCCGGTGCCAAGGAGCACGGCCTCGTGAGAGGCGACTACGTCGTAAAAGTCCGCCAGCATTACCCATGCGGCATAAACCCCAAGAACACCGAACAGACCCTAGCGTTGGCCCTTCTGTCAGAGCCAGACATCCATCTCACGATACTCAGCGGAGTCGCAGGGTCAGGCAAGACGCTTCTAGCGTGCGCTCACGCGCTTCATCGACTCAACAGCAAAGACAAGATCTCCAGGATCGTGATCGCCAAGTCCATGACTCCGGTCGGCCGCGAGATCGGGTTCTTGAAGGGTGATATGGAAGACAAAGTCATGCCCTGGCTCGGTCCGTTCTACGACAACTTCGTCAACTGCGGCTACGACAGCTTCATGATCGAGAAGATGATCGAGCGCGGGATCCTCGAGATCACACCCATAACCTTCATCCAGGGTCGCTCAATATCGAACGCGATCATCATCATCGACGAGGTCCAGAACCTCGACATCTCCATCATCAAGCAGATCGTCACCCGTGCGGCTGCAGGAACGCAGATCATACTCCTCGGCGATCAGACCCAGACCTTCGAGCGGGTGCAGTCGAAGTCGATGGAGATTCTCCTCCAGAAAAGCAAGGGATCATCGCTGGTCGGTGCGATCCACCTCGAGAAGACTTTGAGATCACCGATCTCTGACTGGGCGGTCAAGAACCTTTAGTATAAATGATATGTTGAGCGGCGTGGGAGCCTAGGGTTTGGGGCAGCAGCCAAATGTAAACATCAGTTGATACCCCTTAGAGACACGCAGCAAGGTGGAGATGAAAACTGGAAGGCGAGCCCGGACTTGGGAGCGTACCTGATGAACCACCTTGGAAGTCATTGCCGGAGTCGCGACCGGCCTCAACAACCAACAGCCCAGATATGGCCGTAATCTGGTGAGGACATGCGACCGGCCTCAACACCTTTAAATTTCCGATCCTATTGATCTACATAAATCAATAGGAGATCTCAAATGAGCAAGTCAAACGCAAAGCGATACGACAAGTACGTAGCACACTTCCCATCCGCTCTCCTAAAAGTAGACGAGTGCCTCACCGAGTCAGTCGGCATGGATCGCCGCTGCCTTGCCGACGCTCCGTACTATGCCTGGTGGCAAGACGGCATGACGCCCGCCGAGATGGCGCAAGAAGCACTCACGAACGAGTTCGGCGATCGAGCACCAAAGATCAAGGGAGCATGAGATGTCTGGCACGTCCGCCTGCTGCGAGCACTGCGACGGATACACTCACCACAATCAAGTTCAGGACCCGACGTGTCGCTCGTCAGCGTGGGAGTGTATAAGATGTGGGTCGAGACAAGACATGGAGGCTAACGATGACCGAGACGACGATACTTAGCGGCATCACTGTGATGATATTCGAGGCAGCAAGATCTCCGGTAGGAACTTTGGTGGTCTTCATGATCGCTATATACATCATGTGGAAGCACATCTAGGAGACGGCGATGACACTCGTAGTGAACCTGTTCGGAGGCCCTGGCACCGGAAAATCCACCACCGCGGCAAGACTGTTCGGCGACCTTAAGACATCCAAGGTCAACGTAGAGCTCGTCAGAGAGTACGTGAAGGACTGGGCCTGGGGAGACAGACGCGTCACGCCTCTCAACCAGCTCCATCTCCTGGGCGAGCAGTCGTACCGAGAGTCGCTGCTCTACGGTAAGGTCGACGTCATAGTCACCGACAGTCCCCTGATGCTCTGCGCGTTCTACCAGAAGCACTACGGAGGCGAGGACTATCTTCTCAGCACCACAAAAGCCTTCATCGAACACTCCAGAAGATCCGCCGGAACGAACCACAAGAACATATTCCTGTCACGCACCAAGCCTTACGATCCAAGAGGCCGCTACGAGAACGAGCAGCAGGCGATCGCCATAGACGTAAGTCTATATCCGTGGCTCTTGGAGAACGACACTATAGACGCCAAGGTCTCGTACGACGACTACGGCTCGTTGCTCGAGCTCGTGCACGAAATGATCCGATCCTAAGATCCCAAGAACAAAACACATACCTGCGTCTCACGCAGCACGGGAGCTTTTATGGCGATCTGCATAGACTGCGAATGCGAGATTCCGAAGGGCAAGAAATGGGGATACGCAAACCTGTGCGACTGCTGCGACTCACAGTCCTACGAGAAGCGCCACGTAGCCGTCCTCGTTGCAGACGGCAAGACCGACTATCACTTCCAGCTCGTACGCAACCCTACACCAGAGCAGGCCGCGAAGATAAGGTCGCTGGGCCTCGCGCACGATCCAAGGACCCAGCTGAGGTTCACTGGAAAAGGCCAGTACAACGAGAGAAAGACGTGATCATATAGTATAATTCCGTGTGCATCATGGGAGTTGCATATGAACATTATAAGACACATCATCCTGGCGATCTTCTTTATGTCGGTAGGCGTGTTCATGGGGCTTGTGATCGCGACCGAGTTCGGCGAGACCAAGAGCACCGACGCTTCGTCTGCGTACTGCGACCGCATCTACGACAAAGCAGTAGAGTGCATAAACTCTGAGCGAGTCAAAGAATGACGATGCTGATCCTGCTGAAGGCAGCGCTGTTGGTCCTGTTGTGCGACTACATCGCAGTGTCTTTCTGCAGGATCGCTGAGCGTGTGTCTCTTGTCGAGGTCTACAGAGGCAAGAAGATATACGCGAACTACAAGAGCACCGTCTTCGGGCCGAAGCTCGTGTACACGGTCGACACGCCGTACGTGTTTATGCCGGTCAACGACTGGGCCTATATACGGGTCTTCTCGCTCGATGAGGCGAGGAAGAAGATCGACAGAGACATAAGAGACGTGTTCATTGTAAAGTTCGTTTCACCGCTAAGGAAGATGAAGGTCATATGAAAAAAGCGATACTTTCAGCGATGATCGCGGCTGGTTGCGCGACCCACGACACGGTCCCGACACTCGAGCCGTTGCCGAAAGAGATCCCGATAGTCGTCTACTCCAGCTGCCCAGACACCATAGTCGTCTTGGGAGACGTTGAGCCGTGGACAGACTATGACCAGTCGATGGTGAAGCTCATGAACGACGGGTGCAGGAGACGCTACTCGCCTCTTCACTGCGCAGTGAAGATCACGAAGACGTCCGTGCAAGAGTACGCCATAATCTGCGGGTTTAGGGAGAGGAGCCATGATGATAAAGCTCTGGACCGAAGCGTCCATCCTTGAGAAGGCCAGGATCCTGCTTTTCTTGTTCGTCGTGTTCATGCTGGTCCTCTTCTACTTCTTTCCTTCTGCCTTCGTGAAAGCGGACATACCGGATCTACACACCCAGTGCGAGGCGTTCGACGCCGAGTTCACAGGAAAATTTGCCGTTGTAAACGGGGAGGCTATAGCCGTATGCGAACTAAATTAGTCGGTCTCGTGATTTATGTCGCGCTGGCAGCTTGCGGTGTCGAGCATCCTGACACCAGGGTCTTGTACGTAAGCACCAAGGACGCGGAGCTCGACAAGGTCGACGACAACATAAGACCGCACGTGGCAGAGTTCCTCCAGTACTGCAGGATGACGGAGTACGCGGAGAAGTGCGCCGTAAATTTCTCAAACACCATCGACATAGTCATGAAGAAGAGGGTCTCTCCAAACGATCCTGACGTCGTAGGCGTGTGCATCGTGTACGACAACAACCTCAGGCGCGTGATCGTGACGAGCTCGCGGTACGATCTAGAGTCTCTGGAGTTCAAGATCCTAGTGTGGCACGAGCTTGGGCACTGTCTGATGGAGATGCCTCACGTAGAAGACCGGCTCCACATAATGAACCCGTCTATGCTGAGCGACGATGATATGTTTGAGAACTGGGAGATGCTGATAAGAGACTTCTTGTACAGTGAAAAGCTTGAAAAATTAAGCGCTTGTAGCTTAAGGGCCGAGGAATGATAAGATTGGTGAAGGAGGTCTTCACCATGAAAAACAAGATGTCTTTTATACTGACTTTTATATCGGTCGTAGGATGCCTGCTTCTGGCTTGGTTCAAGAACGTCAACATAGAGATAATGCTCCCGTCTATACTCGCGATATACATCATAGGCAGAACCACTGCCGCTGCGTCTAATGTATGGGCTGCGTCGAGGGACCCGTCTGCCGATACTATCAAGGCGATAGAGAGATACAATGAAAAAGAATAATCATGAGAGGTGTTTATGTTGTTTTTTCTGCTGATGGCGTTCATCGTGTGTGTGGGTTTTGCAGTCGGATACTTCATGCCGTACAGTTCTCACTACGTCACGTATACTGATCCCGCGGTAATGACCGAGCTCAAAAAACTAAACAGGCAGATGAGTGACCACATCATGAACACTAAGTCAGGACTGTACGATCGACTAAGCGAGTCAAGAAACTGCTACGGCAGTATAACCTCAGATGTAAAGAAACCTGGAGAGGGCTTCAAGCTATGATGTCTCAGAAAGAAGCAGTATATCAAGCGACCATCGAGATCCTGAGGCAGGCTAACATCGACATGGCAGGGCGTGCTGCAAAAGACGCTGTGCCAAGAGAGATACGGAAGCTCGTTACGCTGAAGATGCTGGACTACGCAGATCAGGGTCTGATATCGTTCGCCGACAAAGACTCCAACAAGAAACGAATGGCCGACAGAGCAAGTCTGACAGCGTACCTCAGCGGACTCATATCGAACCACTGGAAGCGCGACAGTCGACTCAACGGATCAGGTGGATGACGAGTAAAGAACCGACACCATTGAAGGACTTCGAGTCCAGCGTAGAGGACCTCTACAGGTCTTATCCTGTAGCCATGAGGGACAAGCCGGTGATATCGGTCATGGAAGGGTGGCACGAGCTCATAGCTGAATGTGCCTTCGAGATCGAGCAAGAGATCGCAAGGATGCCGCCGGAAGTAGACCCAGAGTATGTTCCAAGGATCACAGACGTAAAGGAGAAGTACGGCTCGCTTCGCATAACGGTCTCGTGCCCGACCCAGGAGATAATGGACATCACCGCAAGGTACGAGGAAGAGTCGATGCGTGTCTGCGAGACGTGCGGAAGACCAGGCAGACTGACCAAGAAAGGCTGGATAACGACGGCCTGCATGAAGCATGAATAACGGAGATGATATGACAGACAAGAACCAAGGAAAAGACAACGTCGTATCGCTGGCGGCCAAACGAGAAGAGAAGGCAAATGCGCCTGCAGCAGAGACACCTTCAGCTCCTCCGCCGGACAAAGACTTCAGCTTCGAAGATATCATGAAAGCAAACAAAGAGAAAGAAGAGAAGCTCAAGCTCGAGCGAGAGAAGGCCAACAAATCAGTCAAGAGATCCTACCGTCTCACACCCAAGAAATAGATCACAGTATCTTTCCAGGCCCGGTCGTAGCGCCCGGCCCAACCGGCGTAGCAACCGGAATACCGGGCGCTACCTCGGCTTGGGTCATTAGGATCTCGACTATGGCGCCGGCGATCTCACCGGCGATCTTAGCCTGCTTCTGCCAGCTCTCCATCGCGGCCGAGTTGTCTCCCTGAAGAGAGCCGAACTCTTTCTGGAACGCTGCGAGAACCTTTGTCTCTACGGTCTTCTTGATCATCGGTATGACTAACGCCATGTCTTATCCTCACCCATCCTCATCGTTGCCCTGTAGCTGTCGATCATCATCGGCTGCTGAGATAATATACCCAGCAGGTACATCACGTTCATCGTGTTGTGCAAGACGCACGTAGACTTCACCCAGCAGTCTGTGTTGATTCGCTCGCCGTATACCCTGGCGGTCCACATGCTATGCATGACAGGCCACGCAGTCCTCGGCGCTGCGAGAAGAGATGTCTGCCCTCAGGACCGAGCTCGATCTCACGTAGTATAGACCGTTGAGGCCCGCCTCGTAGGCGCGCATGTGCACCTCATGGAAGTACTGCGGGTCCACGTCTGCCGAGAAGAAGAGGTTGAGACTCTGGCCCTGGCATACGTACTTCTGACGATCGCCTGCCATGTCGATCAGAACGCGCTGGTCGATCTCGAAGGCGGTGCGGAACACGGCCTTCTCCTGATCGTCAAGGAACGACAGGTTCCTGACCGATCCTCCGTCCTCGACTATGGTCTTCCACGTCTGCTCGTCGTCCTTGCCTTTCTTGGCCAAGAGCGCTTTCAGGAGCGGATTGAACTCGATGAACGTTCCCTTGGCGGTCTTCTTGACGTACGCGTTGGCGTTGATCGGCTCGATGCCAGCAGACACGTTTCCAGAGATTATAGAGTTGGACGCGGTCGGTGCGATCGCGAGAAGATGGGTGTTGCGCATGCCGGTGCCCTTGCACCACTGCGGCTCGCCGTACTCCTTGGCCATGTCCCTTGAAGCCCTCGTGGCCTCTTCCTTCATCTTCTTGAAGATCGCGCGGTTGAGTATCGTGGCCCTGAAGTCTCCCATCGACACCATCTCGGACTGCAGGAGCGTGTGCCAGCCTAGCACACCAAGACCCAGCGCTCTTCCTTTCTTGGCGTGGCGAACCGCAGCCTCGAAGCCTGGGCGACCTTCCGCTTTCTTTATGAACTCTGTCATCACGCCTTCGAGGAACCAGGTCGCGACGTAGACCGCGTCCGTGTCCTTCCACTCGTGATACTTGGCCAGGTTCATTGAGCTCAGACAGCACACGAAGGAGTGGTCTGGGTCGGTGTGTAGGTAGATCTCGTTGCAGATGTTGGACGTGTGGACCTCGAGTCCGTGCTTGACGTAAGCCTCAGGCCTATTGCGCCTGACGTTGCCGGACATGAACCAGTAAGGCTCTCCGGTCTCGAGTCGCATCTTGTAGATCTCGCGACATAGCTCTCGCGTCTTCTCGTCGCCTTCCTTCAGCTTCTCGAAGAAATCGTCGTCGAGACAGACTCCGTGGTGCAGGTTCATGCACTGACGATTGACGTCGCCCTCAGGCCTCCGCATCCGCAGGAAAGAAGCGATGTCGCCGTGGTACCACGGAGCATACACTGCGGCCGCACCTCGGCGCATGTTTCCCTGCGAGACGCCGATGATCGTCGAGTCGTAGACCTTAGCGAACGGTATGAGGCCTTCGGTGGTCCCGCCCGTAGAGATCTTCGACCCTGCGGCACGGATGTCGCCCATGTATATGCCCACGCCTCCACCGTACTTGCTGAGCATGGCGAGCTCGTGGTTCTTGGTGAAGATGCTGTCGGTAGAGTCGTCGACGTGTATCGAGTAGCAGCTTATCGGAAGTCCGCGCTCTGTTCCTGTGTTCGACAGGACCGGCGTCGCTGCGCACAGCCAGCCGTTCCACATGACATCGAAGAAGCGGTCGGCCATCTCCGGCTTGCTGAGATGCGCAGCAGCTGACACCGCTACACGGCGCCACGCGTCGCGGGGGCTCTCACCGGGCAACAGATACCCGCCGCACAGCGTCTGGTATCCGGGCTCAGTGAGCCACTCTGGGGCCAACCCTCTGTCTTTCAGATCCTGCAGACTCATCGATACGCCCTTTCGTCGAAGTTGATCGTGTTCCAAGAAACGTGCCCCTTGGAGTAGGCAGTGCTGCGGAGCGCGAAGAAGTCCGCGTGCTCGCCGCCGCTCACCATTATGTCGAACCACTGCGTTATTCTTTTAACGGCCTGCATGTCCACGTTGCGCCAGTTGCGCTTGAGACCCAAGTCCTCGAGCTTGGTGTTGGCGCGGAAGCGGATGTACGCCTTTAGGTCCTTGGACGAGAGCTCCTGGATCTCGCCCTCGGAGAACACGGAGTCGATGTAGTCGTCCTCGAGCTCGACGGTCTGACGCGCAGCATCCAGGATGTCGTGTCTGAGCTTGTCTGTCATTATCTGCGGGTTCTCCTCTATCAGCTTCCTGAAGAGCCAGCATCCTGCTTCGGAGTGAAGCGACTCGTCTCTCACCGACCACGACACGATGTTCGCGACGCCCTTGAGCTTGCCGAAGCGTGAGAACGACATCAGAACCGCGAACGACGAGAAGAGCGACACACCCTCGGTGAACGCGGAGAAGACCGCGAGACTCAGTGCCTTGTCCTCGAGTGTCTCGGTCTTCGACAGAACCTCGCCGAGCCTCTCCTTCTTCGCCTTCATCGCCGGGTCCTTCAGGAAGGCTTCGTACTCAGACAGCGGAAGGTTCAGACTCTGGGAGAGATAGTCGTAGCCCCAGATGTGTATCGCCTCCATACCGCCGTTGAGCGAGGCCATCTGCTGGATCTCAGGATGCGGGAACCACTTGGCGACGTGGCTGGACCAATACTCCTCGGCGTCGATCTCGAGCGTCGTGAAGAGTCTCAGGATCTTGATCACGACGCTTCGCTCTGCGCTCGAGAGGTTCTCGTTGTAGTCGCGGATGTCGCCCGCCATCGAGACCTCGGTCGGAACCCAGTGAGCCATGGCTTGCTTCGAGAAGTACTCGAAGGCTTGCGGATACAAGAAAGGACGATAAACTAATCGCGGTGCGGTGAGCATTCCACGCCTCGTTGGTGAAGATCAGACTACTGTAGTATAGCCTGTGATCTCAGGTTTATAGATTATACTGATGATGTAACGGTGAAATAATAGAGACTATTCGAGGATATGTTTGTCGTGGTTTTCACGCTGTAGGTGTACGATGGGGTGCGCATTTCTAGAACTCCGTGTCATTACTTGTCCTGATCCTTATTCTACCTGGGCCAGCGATCTAAACACGTCATCGTCTGTATAATGCCTTCATCACGACAAAAAACGGAGAAAATCATGACAAATGATGTGCAATTTACGCCGCTTACAGATCTCTTCATCGACGCAGAGGACTGCAGAAACATCAGAGATTTCATCGAGCACTTCGCGATCGAACCGTCGCCAGAGTTCACTAAAGCTCTTCAAGAGTTCGAGACCGCGTTCAACAGCAAGATCGACAGAGACATCCTCATCGGTCTTCAGAACAATCTCAGGAACCGACTGTGCGAGTTTATCGTGGGTGCGAACCATCCGCTGTTCGAGGATCCGCTGATGAACCAGGTCGTCGACAACGCGAAGCAGATCTCGTTCCTCGCCAGCTTCGATCGGCAGGTCGACGAGATCCTTCGCTCTGAAGACTAAGGTTTCTCTGTGTCCGGTTTTGGTGTGGTTACTGGGGCCTGGGGTTGACTCTGGGCCTCGAACCGCTTGGCCTGCTGGCGGATGTGCTTGGGGATCTGATGCATGGAGTCAGCGTGGTCCTGGATACGGCCCGATATCCTGGTTCTGGCGAACGTCGCGAACGGGTTCTTTGAGTCAGGCATGGTCCGCTGGGCAACCTCTGGCTTGTAGTCCATTACAGCCTCCATCAGCCCGCGCATGCCCGCTTCGTGAAACTCCCAGTCTTCCATGTCCTTGGGGAGTTTTCCGGTCCCTTTTAGGCTGTTTATGGTCTGGTTGATGAGCGGTGCGTGGGTCGTCAAAAGGTAGTGCATCAGGTTCTTAGGGTCTTTCATCTTGTCTGCCATAAAAACTCCTCCATAGTGATTATATACCGATCCGATACATGAGCAGCGAAACATACGAGGTTTAAACATGATAACCAGACCGATGCTCGCAGTCGCAGCCGAAGATCTCAAGAAGATCAAGTTCCCAGTCCTGGCCTCGCCCAAGCTCGACGGCATCCGCGCGCTCAAGGTGGACGGTAAGCTCCTGAGCCGCACGTTCAAGCCCATACCAAACTCGTACATCCGCACCATAGTCGAGCACGTGATGCCAGACGGCGTAGACGGCGAGCTGCTGGTCGGCGAGACGTTTCACGAGTCTTCGTCGGGCGTTATGAGTCGAGACGGTCACCCGAACTTCAGGTTCGCGATGTTCGACTACGTAATCGGAGATCTTAAGCGATGCTTCTCTAAGCGATATAAAGATCTTACAGACATGATGTGTAGGTCCTCGTTCGAGGGCGAGCACTTCTCCATAGTCGAGCACAATCTGATATGCGGCGTAGACGATCTCCTGTCGTACGAGGACGAGATGCTGGCGCTCGGCTACGAGGGCGTGATGATGAGGTCGCTGGAAGGACCCTACAAGTGCGGTAGGTCCACGATGAAGGAAGGTTTTCTCCTGAAGCTGAAGCGGTTTGAGGACTCGGAGGCCAGGATCAAGGGCTACGAGGAGCAGATGCACAACACTAACGAGGCGAAGACCGACGCGTTCGGTAAAGTGGAGCGAAGTCAGGCTCAGTCAGGTCTCGTTCCCAAGGGGGTGCTCGGTACCCTCATAGTCGAGGACCTCAGGTCCGGCATCGAGTTCAAGATCGGCACCGGCTTCGACGACGCACTCAGGGCAAAGCTGTGGGCCGAGAGGCATACTTTGGTGGGCAAGCTGGTAAAATATAAGTATCAGCCCTCAGGCGTCAAAGATGCGCCGAGGTTTCCCACCCTTCTGGGTCTAAGGTCGCCAGACGACCTCTAGGAGTCGTCTTGGTCATCAGGCTAGAGAACAGAATCGGCAACTACTGGTCCATCGTCGTGGTGCACTCCGGAGCGGTCCTGTCGGTCAGGCAGTGGCCGAACAAGTACAGAGCCATAGAGTGGTGTCACGCCGTGATGTCGTCGTACCGCGAATCCTACCAGCTGGAGGTCCAACATGTCGAAGAGCGCAACCCCGTCGGAGAAGACTGTTAGGAAGCTGAACGCGCTTCGAGTCCTGACCACCAAGGTCTATCACCCGCTCGACATAGCAGAGACCCTCGTAAAAGAGGGTATAATGACAGATCGCGAGATGCTTGAGATGCGAGCGACCGCCGACAAGACCGAGTTCTTGTTCGTGGCCCTCGAGAAGGCAAGCAGATCGGGCAAGCTAGATCTGCTGGACTACTCGTGGCAGATCCTGCCGACCCAGCAGGTCGTGCTCACCATACTGACTTCCACCGGACTCCACGAGTTCAGACACGAGGAGCCGTGATGCCGACGACCGTAGAAGGCTACATCATAGTCGGAGGCGTAGAGGAACCAGATCACGTGGACCTCGATCCCTCGCGCGCGGTATCTCTCTCGCTCGAGAGGCTAGAGTTCGATCTAGGGACCGCGCTGCTTGCAGACGAGTTCTCTGACGTTCAGTTCGTAGGCCTATCGACCATGAGGGCCAAGGCTGACATTCGCTGCAGAGACATATCAGGCATGGCCCACAGACTCACTAACAGATGGTGAACCATGAAAGAAAACGACAGGTTCGTTCTGGCAAGCGGAGGCATGGCGGTCAGCAGTCTTCCGATAAGCATAGGCCTTCGCATATGCCCAGAGAAAGACTATAAAGTTTCCGCTAAGTGGTACAACTTAAGCCGTGAAGCGTTCAGTAGCGGAAGCGACGGCATAAACATAGACGACTTCAGCGGAACACAGCGCGAGAGCAATAACATACAGGGGCGTCGAAACTTCATCTGTAGGACGCTGAACATGTACTCAAACAACGGGAGACAAAGATGAGCGGAAACTTCACGCTGATAAAGAAGACAAATTTCACAGACCTCACCGAATCGGTAAAGCTGCCTAAGTCTGATCTCGCCCTCCAGGACAACGGGATCCTCTATCAGTTCAAGTACAGCACGCAGAAGAAAGAAGAGAAGCGCAAGGTAAAGCCGGGCATATGGTCGATGAAGAACACGAACCTCGGCATCCAGCTCGTTGCGACCGAGCTCGGCAAGAAGCGCCTGCTCCTAGACGCGGTCAACGCCACAGCCATACTGGAAGAGGCCAACACCTTCTTCGGCAAGCTCCACGTCTACGAGGCGCTAGGCCGTCAGAAGAAGCGCGGCGTGCTCATATACTCTGCACCTGGTCTAGGGAAGTCGAGCACGATCTCGCACTTCTGCAACGAGGCGATCAAGCAGGACCCTGGGACCGTGGTCATGGTCTGGCCGACGTCCAAGATTGACTCAGACGACGTCCTAGACTTCCTGGCGACCGGATCTCAGTACACGAAGAGATGCACGAAGCTCATCCTGATACTCGAGGACATCGGCGGGGGCGAGCGCGAGGGCGGCATGCGCCAGGTCGACGCCGGGCTACTGAACCTGCTCGACGGCGTCTCCGACGTCTTCAAGCTTCCGACGTTCATCATCGCGACCACCAACCACCCAGAGAACCTGTTGGCGTCGCTCGCCGATCGCCCGGGCCGGTTCGACCTTCTCCTCGAGCTCACGCCGCCGTCAGGATCAGAGCGAGTCAAGCTCCTAGAGTTCATCGCCAAGAGACCCTTGACCGACGACGAGGCTGCGCTGTTCTTGAGCAAGAAGTGTGACGGACTGAGCATCGCGCACCTTGACGAGATCGTGGTGCGAAGTCTGCTGCATGACAAAACCTTGGAAGAGACGCTGAACGAGATCCTGAACCACAGGAAGAGCGTGAAGGCGGCCTTCGAGAAGGCCAAAGAGTCAGTAGGGTTCTCCCTCTTCGACCGGTAACACGATCGAGTCATCGACTATGAGGGCTGGATCCACCGGCTCTTTCACGTGCGCGTTCACCTGGATGTTCGGCACGTTGACCCTGTGTATCCGCTGGTAGATCGACTTTATGAGCGACTGGACCTGGTCCTTGTCCGGCGTTTTCTTGAGGTGCGCCTGACGCATCTTGCGAAGGTTCCCGCGCTTCTTGGGCTCGATGATCTTGTCGGCCAATCCCAATGCGATAGTCTCCTGCGCTGTCAGGAAAACGTCCCGCTGGCATATGTCGAGCCAGAAGCTCTTAGGCATGTACGAGTTCTTCTCGTAGAGCTCGCACGCCACCTCCATGATCCTGCGGTTCTCGTCTGCGCTGACCTGAAGGTTTGTGTGCTTGTCGTAGCCCTGATCGGCTGACAGCTCGTGAACCATAACTGTCGTGTGCTGGTGTAGGTACCGCTCGTCGCACACAGCCATGATCCACGTCGCCGCAGACATTATCGCTCCGCCGCCGAAGAACTTTACCTGACACGGACAAGTCAGGATCTCGTCGTACAGCCGAAGCATCGAGCACATATCGCCGCCGTACGAGTTCATGTGGATCTCGATCGGCTTAGAGGGAGCGTCCAGCGCCATGCGGTGCATAGCCCTTACAGCAAGCTCCACGGAGTTCTGAGTGAAAGTTCCTGATTCCTCCTCGACCGAATCTAGGAGGCAGCCGAAGTATATTCTCCTGGCCCTGAAATCGACACCGTAAGAAAGACTGTTGAGCACATCAGGTTTCTCGGCCATATCTTTTAACCTCTCTGTCGTATCAGCTTTAAAGCTTGTACCCTACACGAAGACAAAGGAGCTCAGCATGAAAGAGACCTTGGAACAGTTTATCGCAAGAGGTGGAGTGATCGTCAAGCTTGATGCAGTGGAGCCCAGCTCGGACGGAAAAGTGTCTGTAAATTCAACAAACAACTCGATCAACATCCTAGGCCTCAACGAGGGTGCGCTGTATTTCGCAGACAAGGCCCCTTCGAGAAAGACTTCAGCCAAGGTAAAATTAAGTAAGCCCAAGAAGACTAGGGCCCCCAAGCTAAACCTAAGCTTGCTGCCGCCGCACATCGCAGCGCTAGTGACCGGAGCTGAGGAGACCGCCGATGAAGAAGCCAAGAAATCCGAAGTTCTTCGCGAAAGAGGATAGAGGTTTCATAGAGTTATATTTCTCATCAGAGGAGATCGCCTCGATACTCGAGGTCCTCTCGTTCACCAGGAAGCTTTGCGAGTCTCTGGTCGCAAAGAATGACTCGATGGAAGAAGACGTGCGGCACATGCTCATGGACAAAGGTCTTGCCGCCCACACGCTTCAGGAAAAGATCCAGATCGACGCAGACCCCGGAAAGCCGGTGGGTCCGCTTCACTGACCAGAGGTCTCAACTCTCTTCCACCCGCTGCTGGAGTCCTCCAGCAGCTTGCGGATCTTGCTGCGACTCATGCCGGTCTTAGCGGCCGCGTCTCTGTCGTTGAAGAACTCTTCGCCAGACGGCGACACGATCGCAAACTTAGATCGACTGCGCCTAAACTTCTCCTTGAATCCTTCGTCTGACATGAGCTTTTTCTTAGACTCGCTCATCTTTTGCTTTGAGTCTTCAGAGTGCTTCTTGCCGTACATGCCGTTGCGCTCGCCGCTGGTTGCCTCGCTCAGTCTTTGAAGCTGATCGTCTGTTAGTTTAAGACCTTTGTTCGCCTCGCTTATCTTTCTCCTGACCTCAGGGGCAGACTGCCAACCGCTCGCGTTTCGCTCCGCTAGGATCTTCAGGTGGAGCGCAGACGGCCTGCGGCCAACGTTAGACGGCTTGGGCTCGTCCCTCGTCTCAGGAGATCGCAGGATGCGAGACTCTTGCCTCAGGCTCTCGATAAGGAAATCAGACGTTCCCGATATGTTCCCGTACTTCCTGGCGATGGAGTTCACGCGCCTCACCCGCTTGAGGATCGAGTCCGTGTACTCGCCGCCTCGCATCGCCAGTCGGGACCTGTGGGTCGCTTCGTCTTCGACCAGCGACACGACGACGCAGCTCGGCTTTGCGGATCTCCACCTTTCTATGAATGCCTTGATCCTGAAGGGTATGTCCACCAGCACCGGTTTGTCCTGCTGCAGCGCACTGTGGATCGCTTCGTCGATCTTGTCTCGATACCGATCCGATGATATGATTGTAAAATCATTGGATAATCTGTCACAAAGCCAGGTCTTGCCGATTCCAGGGGCTCCGATCAGTATAAATAATTCCATGGCGGTCCTCCTGAGCCGATTATACCAGGTGCCTCGAGAAAGTGTTTCCGAACCTATGAGAGTCATATAAACATCAAGGAGAGACGATGAAACCGTCACGCATCCCAGAGATCCTCGACCTTGCATTTCGAGCTCGTGCAGTCGGCAAGAACCTCAACCCGCTGTTCGCCGGTGCTGCCGGCATCGGCAAGTCAGAGATCTGTCAGGCATGGGCGCACGAGCAGCGCGAGCGAAACCCGGACTTCGGTTTCATAGATCTGCGCGTCGCCTATCTCGAGGCCCCCGACTTCATCGGCTTCCCAGGCGAGACCGCCGACGAGAACGGCCGACTCCGCACGTCGCACCGCCTTCCTGAGTTCTGGCCCACTGACCCTGATTCCGAAGGTCTTCTCCTTCTCGAGGAGCCCAACCGCGGTACCACGGCGGTCATGAACTGCCTCATGCAGCTCCTCACCGACCGCAAGGTCCACAACTACAACCTTCCCAAGGGCTGGATCATCGCGGCCGCCATCAACCCAGACTCTGCCGAGTACGACGTCAACTCCCTCGACACCGCGCTCAAGAACCGGTTCGCGATCTTCGAGGTCGAGTACGACCACAGCACGTTCGTGTCGTTCATGTCCTCTAACGACTGGTGCAGCCACATCCAGTACTTCGTCAAGTCCGGCACGTGGACGTACAAAGATGCCTCGACCGTGGCGAAAGACGGCGTGTACATCTCTCCTCGCACGTGGTCTCAGTTAAACGCGGCACACAAGGCCGGCGCGGTCGACGACAAGCAACTCCACCGCATCATCACGTCTGCGGTCCTGGGCAAAGACATCGGCAACGAGTTCTGGAAGTTCGTGCATGACGACGCGCCGGTTACGTCCAAGGATCTGATCTCTAACAAAGATAAATCGCTCAAGAAGCTCAAGGATCAATCGCGTCCTGAGTCTTACCAAGGCGACAAGATCGCCGTAACGGTCGAATCCATCATCAAGGACTACGGCGGCACCAGCGCCACGGAAGATCAGGTAGACGAGCTCACGATGGTCGCGGTGGCCGAGATCATCTCTTCCGACCAAGCGGTCATACTCCTAAAAGGATGCGGCCTCAAGTCGCACAACGGCAACATCACTGATTTCTTCAAAGACTTCTGCAAGCGATACCCTAAGCTCGTAGAGATCCTTAAGTCCAACATCAAGCTAAGCGGATCTAAATGAGATCTAGACACAGAAGCCAAAAATCAAGGTGGAGGAAGAAAGATGCTGTAGAAAAGGCGTTAAGCCGTATCAAGGGCAAAGACTGTAATTTTTCAAATCTACTGATAGTGTCTCGCAACGTCATTGAAGCACTTAAGCTATATCGAAAAGACTCGTTCAACGAAGCCATGAGTGAGATTATCGAGATCGTGTCAAGGCTCATAGATGAGCACCAAACGAACATAACCTTTTTCAACAAGAACTGCAAATTCAAGATCGCTAAGGTTCGCTCAAGGTTCTCGATAAAGCTGATGACGAGACAGTCCCCTAAAGGCACCGGTCCCTACTTTTTAGCCGTTGTAAAAGTGGACGAAAGTTATGTCGGATACCGAATCGAAGATCTTGCAGATGCTATAGCAAGCAGCATCGTAGACGATATACTATCAGAAAACTAAAGCAAAGGAGCTTTTATGAAATCTTTCTTTAAAAAAGTCAAGTCAAGCAAAATCTTCTTCATGGTGGCCGGCGGAGTTTCATTTGCTGCTGTAAGCATCGGCATCGCTCAAGCGCTTGGTGCTTTCCAGTCTTCGAGCTTAGCAGAGCCCGCACCAAGCCAGCGGTCGCCTGCTGTAGCAGAGGTCGTACAGCAAGAAAAAGAGTCTCTTCAGGACATCGTCATGTGGATGATGGACCAGCCTAAATGTCAGGGATCGAAGGCAACGCTGCCGAGCCAGGCACAGCGCGTCATCCGGGCTCGTCAGGTGGACCGCATCCTCAGCCAGATCGGTGGCGACCGCCACGTGCAGGAAGCTTTCATCGCCTTGATGTGCAAAGAAAGTCAGTATAGACCGACAGTAAGATCACCTGCCGGCGCCATGGGTATCGCTCAGCTTATGCCTGCTACAGCACAGGCCGAAGCAGACAAAGTAGACCTCGGCAAGCTTACTCCCGACGACCTAAACGACCCTGAGATCAACATCTTCCTGGGATATCAGCACTTCAAGAGCCTTGCCGAGAAGTACAACGGCAACATCGCCCGCGCTTATGCAGCGTACAACGGCGGTCCTGCAGGCGCTACTGTGACCAGCATGATCCGCGGCGGTGGCCGAGGCGTGCACGAGACAGACGACTACGTTGCCCAACTGTTTGACATGAAGGAAGAACTTCGCATCGCGCGAGAGAGACTTGCTGCACGATGATGTATATGGTCGGAAGCACGGATGCTTCGACCTTCTGTCTGTTAAGATATAGATATGTGCAACAGACGTAAGTAAAGTCATGGGTGACGTATCTGACATAGGCGCACTGAGGCGCCGCAAGATAATAGAGCGCAAGCGCGCTGTAAAGCGCAAGATAGCAGCGAAGCGTCAGGAAGACTTGTTCGCTGCTTACATGAACTCGCTCAGCGAAGCCATAGACAAGATCATATCACTTACGGAAAAGAAAGATGACGACGAGCAATGAGTACTCAGTTCGAGTCATATCGGTCACAAAGCCGGTCGCACAAGACATCGATCACCTCGACCAAGAAGACATAATAGCCTACTGCGCTAGAGTGTCCAACCCAAACAACCAAATCAACACCGACACCATGCCAAAACTTCTGAAATATCTTCAGGACCACAAGCACTGGTCTCCGTTCGAGATGAGCCACGTGACGATCGAGATCGACACCTCGCGCGGCATCGCGCCCCAGATCCTCAGACATCGCAGCTTCTCGTTTCAAGAGTTCAGTCAGCGCTACCAGTCGCTCGACGATTCAGGCGTGGTGCTCTATGCGGCACGACGCCAGGATCTCAAGAACAAGCAGAACTCCATAGACGACCTTCCGCCAGACATCAAGGACGAGTGGTCCATACGTCAACTGGATGCCTGGAAAGTATGCTTCGAGCATTACAAATGGGCACTAGACAACGGTATAGCCAAGGAGTGCGCGAGGTTCGTGTTGCCGCTGTCGTCTAGGACTAGGCTCTATATGTCTGGATCTGTGAGGAGCTGGATGCACTATATCGCCGTGAGGTCGGATCCTTCGACTCAGAAAGAGCACCGCGACATCGCTGTGGCTTGTAAAGATGCGCTAAAGGATTATTTTCCAAGTCTATTCGTGGAGTAGAAGATGTGCGACATGACACCCGAGATGATGAAGTTCATTGAGTTTTTGGTAGTGTTTTTTGGTGTCTGCATACTGCCCATGGTGCTGGCGTTTATCATGTTCATGAGGGACTGATGTTTCGCAAGGCGTTTGACAAACTTTTTCCAAACAGAAACAGACAGATACCGGAATTGCTGTACGTCGCTGCTGCGATATTGCTCATAGTTTTAACATTCATGAGGGACCGATGAGGCTCTACATAGCTACGGCTCTACTACTTTCGTCGTGCTTCTCAGGAGAGATCAGGCACAAAGAATTCAGACTAGGCGACACCGTAAAGTTCGAGTTCAAGCAGAGAAACCTCTTCTATGCCGACGCTTGCTCTAACGTCGGCGTGGTGATGGAGATGCGCAAAAGCTGGGAAGAGGACGCTGCAGCAGAAGCGTACATCGTAAAGACAAGGTGCGTCGTCAACGACCAAGAGATCTCAAGGTTCATATGGATCGACGCAGAAGACATAGTCGACGTCGTGCAGCTGGCGAAACGAAGATGACAGGAACCACATCCAGAGTCCTCAAGCAGATCAAGGATGGTATTGAAGTTTGTCGGTTTGAAAATAAGGCTACAGCTTCAAAAGAGTTAGGGATATGTCAGTCAAACATATCTTCCGTCTTAGCGGGCAGAAGAAAGTCTGCTGGCGGTTATGTCTTCAAATATATTTCCGAATCTAATGATCCTCAAACCGGAGGTCCAACATATGTCTCAAGCTCAGCCCAGCACAGTGACGAAGAAGGCCGCACTCCAGAAAGCGATCAAGGATGATGTGCCGGCGGACGTGATGCAGCAGTGCCTCAATACGGCTTTGTACGAGCTGACGCGACAGCATCCGTTTGTAGGGTCTACGCTTCAGATCATGAATATTATGTACTCGTACATGGTGCCGACTGCCGGTGTGACGTTCAATGCAGACATGAAACGCTATGAGATGTACATCAACCCGTCGTTCTTTTGTCGGTCCCTAAGCGACAAACAGCGCGTCGCCGTCTTGATCCACGAGATGTATCACATCCTCAACAAGCACCTCATCCGTGTTCCGTTCATGTCCGTGTCAGATCACAAGCGCATGCTACTCAACTTTGCAGGCGATCTTTCGATCAATCAGACAATCCAGAACCTTCCGCGCGGCTGCAGCCAATGCCCTCCTGTCGAACTTCAGAAACAAGGTGAAGCCTGCGAGAACCCTCAGTGCCCCGGCATGTGCCTCGACGTGTCCGACTACTACGACACGAGCGAGAGCACCGGCAAGAAAACGCCGTGGCCCAAGAACAAGCCCATGGAGTACTACTTCGAGAAGCTCATGGAACACTACGACGAGCCCGAGGAAGATCCAGACAACAAGAGCATCCTCGTGTCCGTCGCGACCACCGACAACCTCGACGTCGTGCCCAGTGGATCAAAGCGCGGCAAGACCCTGACGTTCAACGCAGACGGCGAGCAGACCATCGACGGCAGGACCTTAGGTGTCGGCCAGAACATCCTCGTCAAGGATCAGACCGATCTCAAGGACAACGGCATATACGTCGTGTCAGATCCGGGGTCGCAGACCTCGCCGGTCGTGTTGACTCGTCTCGAGGCCCACGACGGCCACGACGACGCCGGCATCGTGAAGCGCGGCGACGGTGCGGTCCCCCGCTACGGCACCGCGAACAAGGGCAAGGCCTGGGCCATCCAGGGCGAGGCCGGCAAGAAGCTCGACGTCGACGTCGACGACATGGAGTGGGTGCCCGCAAAAGGCAAGAGCAGCGGCAAGGGCAAGGGGCTCCCACGCCAGTTCGACGTGCACGACTGGCACGCCAACGCCGAGGAGAGCGAGATCCTAGACGCGACCGAGGAGCTGGTCAAGCGGGCCATGGTGAAGCAAGGCCTAAGCTACGACGATCTCCCCGGCTCGGTCAAAGAGCTTCTAGACTCGATCAAGACGAGGCGCGCCGAGCTCAACTACCGCGCGCTGATACTGTCCGCCATCAAGCGGTCGGCCTCCGGCCACGATCGCGCCCACACGTGGTCCAGAAGATCCCGCAGGTACGGCAATATGTCGCCGGGCACCCGCGAAGGCGAGCTCCCTAAGCTGAGCCTCTTCCTCGACACGTCGGGCTCGATCTCGATCGAGGAGCTGAACGTCTTCCTAGACATCGTCGACCAGTTCCTGAAGGTCGGCTCCAGGAAGTGCGAGATCAACCTCTTCAGCGACGTCAACTACCACACGGCAAAGTACAAGCTCGGAGACCGGTCTACGCAGGAGCAGATCAAGAAAGCCGTGAGCATGGGCGGCACGCACCTCGGCTCGTCACTCAAGCGCATACTCGAGACAAGCCCGGACCTCTCGCTGATAATAACGGACGGCTGCTACTCCGACGTCGATATCGAAGCCTCGATGAGGCCCGGTCAGAAGTTCCCACAGACCCTGTGGATCATATCCGAAGGCGGGCACGCCGACCACCCGCTCGCGAGGATCGGTAGCACCATCAAGATCCCTAAGAAAGGCTTAACATGACCAGACTAAAAGAGAAGATCAAGCTCGTTGTGTACAAGATATGCCAGATCCTTTACAGAACGTTTCCGTGAGGTGAGACGTGATTCTCAAGATAAGAAAATGGCCAGACCCTATGCTACGAACGCGCTGCCTAGCGGTGTCGGTGTTCGACGACGACCTCGAGCGGCTCGCTCGGGACATGATCGAGACGATGCGGGCCGAGGGCGGCATCGGCCTTTCGGCCAACCAGGTCGGCGACTCCAGGAGGGTGGCGGTCACCGAGGTCCCTAGGCTACTCGGCGACATGTCGGAGCCCTACCACAACATCCCGATCGTGCTCGTCAACCCGATCCTGCTGGAGGCAGAGGTCGACGTCATGTCCCGCGAGGGGTGCCTGTCGCTGCCGGACGTCATCGACGTCGTCAAGCGCTTCGACCAGGTCACGGTGCGATACCAGAACCTGTCCGGCGAGCACAAAGAGATCAGAGCCACAGGGCTGATGGCCGCGTGCCTCCAGCACGAGATCGACCACCTCGACGGCAAGACCCTGGTCGAGAAGGCCTCAAGGATCAAGAAAGACATGATAATGAGAAGACTCAAGAAGACGAGAAACGCATGAACGAGATCCGCAGCCTCGGGTCCTACAGGACCGTGCTACTCGCAGCATCCACGCTCATCCAGCTCAAGATCGTGTCTCGCCAGACGATGTACGACCTTCAGACAAGGATGATCGATTCCTTCTCTCCGACAGAGGTAAGCTGATGATCAGCGAGGACGTGCTCATCGGTGCGTCTAGGGTTCTCTTCAAGCTCAAGATCGCCGACGCAAACCTCATACGTAGGCTTCAGATCAGGCAGATTAAACTCTTGATACAAGAGATAAAAAGCATACAGACCATCTAGAGCACACTCTTGGGGTAAAATATTATAGCACCGATCTTGCCCGAGGGATAAAATGAGCGATCTAGACGAAAGAATATGGGACTTGGTAGAGGAACTCGTTAAGTCTAAGTGCGTCCGCTGCGGTACCGAAGTTTCCGGCGGATCTAAGGGCTCGCGCTGCAAGTCGTGCATGGACAAGCTCACAAGACTGCGCCACACTGCTGGTACAAAAGAGCGTGCCTGGCGTAAGGCCGACGACGCCACCCGACGCCAGAAGGGCAAGAACGGCACCGCACCTGGGACCTCCAAAGGAAACGGAGACTGGAGCGACATATCCGATCGCCACCAGAGGGCCGAGAAGAAGAACGGACAGAAACTTTCGCCGGACCGCAAGGACAACTCAGAGGGCTACAGCTGCAAGAACACTAGAGCCATTCCTGAGCACCTAAACAGAGGCCGCCACAACGCCGACGAGAAGAAGATCAAGGAATGGAAGAAGCGCCTGAAGAAGGCCGAGATCACCGAAGACGAGCTCGCAGCTCTGCTGTATGTAAGGTTTGAAGAAAACTCAAGCAACGGAGATTAACATGGAGTACGCAGGAGTCGCTTCTCTGATAGTGCTGACTATGTGCATCGGTGTTTCGGCCTACGTCGCCGGATATCTTATCGCAAGCATACGCGCCAGGAAGCAGATCGCCAAGATGTACGACGTCGCCATGAAGGAGATCGAGAAGACCCACCGCACGTACCTCGAGTACATCGCAGGCTCCGCAAAAGACTTCACCGTAGCGGGCTCGTCTGCCAAGAAGCATAAACGCTCCAACCTTAAGATCATCCGATCCGATAAAGATCAAGAAACTCCTCCAAAATAATCGAGGGACACATCGTGAAGTACGACAACAAAGCCATGCTCGGCATGGCCACCGAGTTCCTATTCTCCAAGAAGTACGGTATATGGATCCGCAAGATCGCCACCAAGGAAGCGAGATGTTTCTCGATCTTCAACGAGCGCGACGAAGTTCTCTATCCTGACCTTGAGTTCTGCACGATGCCTAGTGTCGTGTACCGAAACGAAGATTTCAAACGAAGCACGAGGATGACGCTCGATCAAGCGTTTCAGGTCGCGCATCTCTACGTCGAAAAGATCAACAGCAAAGGAGAGTGATATGTCACCGTTGCACGCTCAGCTTATTCTTCTGGACCGTCGGCGCGAAGAGATCAAGCGATTCTTCGACGACTACAAGACCGCTGTCGAGGCTTTGGTCAAGGAGTACGGCGTCAACCACGCTTTTCAGGACGATCAGGGCATCGTCTACCAGCTCGTCGAGCTAGATGGCAAGTGGGTGAACTTCGAGCGCTACGGCGTGGAGCGCACCAAGCGCCCAGGTGAGGCTCGCGGGTCGCTGTCGGTCAAGAAGGCCAAGGAGCTTGGCTTCAGCGTGCCGGAGTGAATCATGGAAATTAAAAAGATTCTATCTACTTGGAGTCAGATGGACTGCGTTAAGTTTGCGGTATGGTGCGCTAAGAGGGTACAGCATATAAACACTGACCCTAGGGTCGCAGCAGCTATACAAGCAGCAGAGAAGTGGATACTAGATCCTAGCGAGGCTGCTTATGCTGCTAATGCTGCTAATGCTGCTAATGCTGCTTATGCTGCTTATGCTGATGCTTATGCTGCTGCTGCTGCTGCTTATGCTGCTGCTGATGATGCTGCTGCTGATGCTGCTGCTGCTTATGCTGCTGCTGCTGCTTATGCTGCTGCTGATGCTGCTGCTGATGCTGCTGATGATGCTGCTGCTGATGATGCTGTTGCTGATGCTGCTTATGCTGCTTATGCTTATGCTGATGCTGCTGCTGCTGCTTATGCTGCTTATGCTGCAAAATATGACCTCACACCTTACGATCTACTCAACATCTATCTCAGCGAGATGATCATCGACGCGACTGTTAGTGTGTAAACGACACCGCGAACCCTAGATAAGGCAAGACCATGAATCCCAACTTATCAGAGATCTGTTGGATAGTCAACAAGCGAAACATCTGGGCCTCCAGAAGAGGAAAGATACGCAGCAAGATCTACTATTACGAGACCTTAAAGGGGTGGAGCCCCTGGTCAAGCAGGATCAGACTCCTCAAGGAGCAGTTTCGCGCCGTCAACTCCGAGAAGGAAGCGCTCAATGTCTACACCAAAAGACTGAGACAGCTCCTAAAGCTAGAGAACGCCCGCCTGATCAGCGACAAGAATGCAGGCTACGACTTGATAGTGGTGGCCCTCAAAGACAGGCACTTTCTGATGATCAACAAACATGACATCACTCTGATGGCCGAGACGCACGAGGCCGATATCGCGATCCAAGCGCTGATAAGCGGCGATATCACTGCCTGACTCTCGGTCAATCCCGATCCTATTCGATGATGCAGCCTATACGTCATAATGACCAATATAGTGATCATAAGCGTGCATTTTGTCCATCGCAATGGACAAAATAGCGATCGTGTCACTTTCACCCGATCCACGGAGGAGCCATGGTTGCCTTGTTCGCCGACGAGACATACGACAGTCTAGACCCAATATCGCAGATGGTCGAGCCGTTCCAGTGCCCGGTGTTAGACGAGCTCTCTAAACTCGACCAGTCGTTCGTCCTGACCAGAGACCAGGTAAGACCCTTCATGACCAAGATGTGTAAATCCGGCTCATTCTACTTAGGCCTAGACAAGCTGATAGCACACGTGATGTACGGTCGAAACGAGATCTTCGAGGAAGATAGTACGACAATTTGCTCTGCCTACAGGTCCATGTTCAACAGATCCCTGAAGGTCGATCTCAGCGACGGATGCTTCTCGTACAACACGAACAAAGGCGCAGTGGTCAAAGAGTCCGACATCTTGATCTCCAAGCTCGACACAAGCGAGTCCAAGATCATCGACTACGTCTTAGAAAAAGCGTGCGATAACATATACACACCGTCTGAGCTGGACACAGAAGATATTCAGCGATTATCAGACCTTGCAGATCTCCTGGACGTACCGTGCGAGCGACGCCGCAAGGGCCAAAAGTACTGGCGAGATCTTATCTGTGGGGCCCTAGAGACCAAGATCAGGTCGAACCAGTGGCGCATCCGATCCTCGGAAGCGATGTTCGACGTGGCGAGCCTGGTGTCGCAGGTCGCGTCCGGCAGCGGGTCGAACTACCATCTCGCCAAGATAAATCTCATACACATCAAAGCCATAGCCAGAAGCAACAAACCCATATACAAGATATCGAGGTTGTGACATGGTATCGTCTATGATCGAGGCAATCAGGTACGTAGAGAGCCAAACGCTCGAGCAGGAAAATATCGCGACCATCATCTTCCACGAATACTTCGGCGATCTGCGCTTGTCTCACTCTTACACGCCGTGGCTCAAAGAGTTCAGCGAGGTCGACGACGGGTCCCTCTACGTGAAGGTGATCTACGATCATTTCGCCTCCAACTCCGAGGTCAAGACATCTATGTACGATCTGGTCAAGTTCTTCGTGGAGCTGGCCGGAGATCGCATCCTCATGAGATGGATGGACCTCAAGAGAAGCTCAAGCAAGACAAAGAAGGTCAAGGAACAGAAACAGGCGTTCAAGAACCTCCTGAGACGCGATAACGTGTTCAGGATCGCGACATCGGACGAGAGGCTCTCCGAGCTCATACTGCGCGCCGGTCTGATCGATCCTGACAAGCTCAACGAAGAGACCATAAACGTAGTCTTCGGCAAGATCGCCGCCTTCGAGGCGAAGAAGACATGACCAGGTGCCTCTACTGCGACCGGGTCGAGTCGTCGAGATGGTACAAGAACAAGACCCAGTGCGCCGGATGCAACAAGAAAGAGTGGTACGCCAAGAACAAAGAAAAAGCCAAGCAAAGCTCTGCGGAGTGGCATGCAAAAAACAGCGACAGGGTCGCAGAGACCAAGGCGAGATGGTTCCAGAGAAACAAGCAGGACCTCTACGAGAAGCGGCGCCAGAAGCTCGAGTCGGACCTAAGCTTCAAGATCTCCTGCAACCTCAGGAGCAGGCTCGCCAACGCGATCAGAAACCGATCCAAAGACGGATCTGCCGTAGCCGATCTTGGGTGCTCGATCGAGGAGCTCAGGTCTCATCTAGAGAAACTGTGGGAACCAGGCATGTCCTGGGAGAACTACGGCAAAGGCAAAGACAGATGGAACATAGACCACGCCGTGCCGCTGTGCAGCTTCGATCTCTCGGTGCATGAGCAGCTCAGGCAAGCGTGTCACTACACGAACCTTCGACCGTTGTGGGAAAAAGACAACCTCTTAAAGGTGAAGCATGACAAAGATAAAAAGAACTCTAACTGACGAAGACATCAAGAAGTACATGCCGATGGTCGACTCGTACATACGAAAGTCGGTGCTCAAAAACTGGAACGAGGCCTCGCTCTCACCCCACAAGCAGGACGTGGCCCTCGGCAACACCGGTATGAGCATACGCGACATCCGCCAGTACCTCCTCATGGAGGTCTGCGTCGCGCTCAGCAACTACAACCCAGACTACCGCACCGAGGACGGTCGCTCGGTGAAAGAGTCCACCTTCATATTCACGCACATCTACAACCGCGGCGGTCAGATCTTAAAGAAACTCACGAAGCGCCGCTACGGGTACGGCGTCTGGACCTCCCAGATCGAGCAAGCCGTAGGCGACCTAAGCGATGAATAAAGCTTGCGCAGTGTGCGGCCTTAGCTTTATCGCAAAGCAGTCTAACTACAAGACATGCTCAGAGCTGTGTAGGATGCAGCGCTATAAGCAGAGTATGCGTAGTTTTTACGAAAACATAAAGAAGGGAGGAAGACTGTGAAGGTCATAGTGCTCTTTATAGCGATAAATCTGCCCAAGAGACCCGACGACGAGGCCAAGTATCGTGTCGCGGTGGTCGATCTCAAGACGCTTAAGAAATCGCTGATACTCAGCAACGACCACGCGATGAGAGGTGTGGACGTAGGCGACTGCCTGATCCTCGTGCCGAAAGACGGCAACGACAGGATGAAGATCGTGGGTCGATGCAACTAGACGAGGTTAGAGATGCTGCTGAGAAAGAAGACCGCAGAGGCAAAAGCATGGCACAGACTGATGTGCATGTCGCTCGGAATCGCTCCTGCAGAGGTCGTGGTCGTCGACCGCTGGCCGAGCTGGTGCAAGCGAAGCCTCGACACGACCGGGGTAATATTCTTCGACAAGGAGCTGATCGTTGTAAAACTGGGTCCCCATACGACGGATCGCGAGCTTGTAAAGACAGTCGCGCACGAGACGTACCACCTCTACCAGGTCCGCAGCGGGGCCATACGCCGCACCAGCTCCGGGTGGACCTACAAGAACAAGAAGCTGAGCAGCATAAACAAGATGCCCTGGAGCCGAAGGCCGCACGAGAGAGCGGCCATAAGATACTCAAACAAGATCGCAGACTCACTTGATGGAGCACAGCATGACAAGCGAATCCCTGGTGTCAAAGGTGAACCTGATCGCGAACCGACTGAACCACAAGCTCTACGTGCAGCCGTCGGAGGACAACGGGGCCAACGTCTTTCACAGTGAGTACGGCTACGTGCTCACGCTGTACGCCGAAGACGCAGGAAACGAGCTCTCGTACATCCGAGAGGCGCTGACCTTCATAAGCGAGAAACACGGCAACAACGCCATCTAACAGAGGCAAACATGACACTCAGAGACATCGGCAAGGTCCAGGAAATGCTCAGCGAGATCATCCCGGCGATCAAGGACCACATCGAGCGAGACGACATCGACAGCATGATGCTGATAATCAACGGCAAGAACGACAGCGGTATACATCAGTACAAGTTCATCCCTGCGGGCACCAACTACCTCGAGTGGATCGGCATACTCGAGTTCCTGAAGCAGGAGATGATGATGCGGGCCGACGACGAACTATACGAGTGAGGATAAAGCGATGTCTGACTCTGAGAGCAAGATCAACATCCCGTACTCGCCGGGCTACACCTGGTACCTGGACGAGCTGGACCGCGACACCGGCCACGGCAGCTCCCCCATGGACCAGTACTTCTCCAAGTACTGGAAAGAAGGCGACGCCGAGGTCTGCAAGCACGAGTGGGTGAACGTCTCCTTCAACTTTGTTAAAGAAGCCTGCAAGCACTGCGGGATCGACAGGAAGGAGTGAGCGATGAAGATCTACGGCAACATCCATGAAGCGTACCTAGGCACCATAGAAGACGTGCTCGAGAACCCAGACTTCGTGTGTGCCCCGCGCGGGCAGAAGATCCTCGAGAAGACCGACTACACGTTCAGGGTCACGTCTCCTGTCTCAGAGCCCGTCGTCACCAGAGACCCAGAGCGCAACCGAGTGATCGCCGAGTACACGGCAAAAGAGATGGATCTGTACGATTCCTGCTCTAACTCGGTCGAGGACTTCGCCAAGGCTTCTAAGTTCTGGGAGAAGATCGCTAACCCAGACGGGACGATCAACTCTGCTTACGGGTACCTGATCTGGAAGAACGCCAGTCAAGGCAACGCACTCTACGAGTTCGGCGATCCGTATGACGGGAAGTTTCCGCTGTTCAGCGAAGCGCACCGTACTCCCTGGGAATGGGCCAAGCAGGCCCTCATCGCCGACAAAGACACGCGGCAAGCCGTTATGGCATTCGCTCTACCTGAGCACCGCTGGGTGGGCAACAAGGACCAGGTCTGCACACTCCACGGCAACTGGCTTATTCGCGAAGATCGCCTGAGTTTATCGATAGTTATGAGGAGTAACGATTTGTCCAAGGGGTTGGTGTATGACCTGTCGTGGTTCGTCGGCCTGATGGATCGACTGGTTCAAGAGCTCAAACCAACGTACCCTAACTTAACCAAAGGCACCTACACCCACACTGCGCACTCCATGCACATCTACGAGCGCGATCTTCCTCAGATGAAGAAGATGCTTGGCATTTAGGTCTAATGATCTGATATAATATCATTAGATCTCATGGAGAAAATCTAATGATATTATATGAAAAGACAGTAGAAGTAAAAGGATATGATGTCAAGGAAGCTAGAGCTTATGACAAGATATGTGTTAAATGCGATGAATGCGACAAAGAATACGAAAAGATAAGTCGCGATCTTCCTGCCTGGAACGGAAGATGCGCGTCGTGTATAGGTAAGATTCGCGGCAAGATGATGGGCGATAAGTTCGGTAAGACCCAGAAGGTAAAGGGCAAATGCGCCTCATGCGGAGATCCGGTAAGAACTTCATTAAAATACTGCAGCAAAGATTCGTGCCAGATCCTCAAGGCTGAGCGTATGTCAGCTAGATCTAGAGGCTCTTCTAATCCTGCTTGGACCGGTAAGCATGTATGCGAATGCGGCAAAAAGAAATCACATGGCGCAAAGATGTGCAGATCATGCTCCTTTAGTTCAGGCCTACGTAGCAGTGTCAAAAACGGCAGGTTCATAAGCAACGATAGGGATTTTTATTTAGAATGCGTCAAGGCTAGAAAGATGCTCTCTGGCATTATGGCCAATGTATGTAAGTCAGGCGGCATCACTAAGAATAAAAATAAAACCACAGAGATGCTCGGATACTCTTGGAAAGAGTTTAAAGAGCACATAGAGGCCCAGTTCAATGAAGACATGTCTTGGAGCAACTATGGACGTGAAGGTTGGTCGATAGACCATATCCTGCCTGTTGACTGGTTTATAAAAAACAAAGTATTTGATGTAAAAATAGTGAACAGTCTTAGAAACTTACGCCCTTTGAATCATAAAGTCAACATGCGTAAAAGCAATCAAATTGAGATTGAAGATCCTTGGCTGCTGTACGAAGAGCTTAAAAGCGCGATCTTCCTCAGATGAAGAAGATGCTTGGTTGGCCTTGAGCAAAGTTAAATAAAGCGAGTATAACCATCCTTTAGGTGCTTTTACTAAAGGATGGAGAAGTCATGAAGAAATTAAGATTGTTTGTAATGCTTGTGGCCAGTCTTGTGGCTTCTTCGGCGCTTGCCGATAAGCACAAGGGACCGACGTACCTCAAGGTGCCTAGCGGAGAAAGAACCGTAGCCGTCATCGGTGCGATAGGCGGCAACGCTATAGATCTGGCTCACAAGATCGAGCGTCTTTCGGCAAAGTCTAAGGACCCGATCTACGTGATCATCAACTCGCCCGGTGGATCCGTCTTCGCGGGATATCAGCTGACTCAAGCGCTTGATATCGCAAGAGCAAGAGACGTTCCGGTGATCTGCGCCGTAGGCACGATGGCGGCTTCCATGGCCTTCCAGCTTCTGCCGCACTGCACCGAGCGGTACGCCATGCCGAACTCGCTGCTTCTGTTTCACCCGTCGAGGGTGTTCGTGATGCAGGCAGTTATCACCGCAGACATGGCAGAGATCCTGGCCAGAGAGATGCGCAAGATCGACCGCAGAGGACTGGACGAGATCTCTGTGATGATCGCAGGAAGAAGGTTCGATGCCCTAAGCGAAAACGGAAAGAAGTGGTTTAAGCTCCATTTCGACCAGGAGACCATGTGGATCGCCTCCGATCTCGTTTCCGAAACGAACGATGGGTGGCTCAAGATCGTCGACGTGATCGATGCACCAGACGGGATCTTCAGCGAAGAAGTCAGCAGACAGAGCATCAAGGCAAGCAAAGAGAAGCAGGCAGAGCTGGATCTTAAGGAAAGACCCGACAAAGCTGACTACATCATAATCAACTGACAAGAGGCTGCACGTGGGCACAGACGTACATTTCTTCCTGGAGAAACGCACGAACAAAGGTCCATGGCAGCTCGAGGACGGCAAGAAAAGCCCAGAAAGCGATCACTACGGCTCGGTCATCTCCCTCGAAGGAAGATCTTACGTCTTCTTCGGTCTCCTTTCCGGCGTAAGATCCTACCACAGCCCCATATATCCAGCAAGAGGCATACCTGAAGGCACGTGCGAGTTCGTGAGCGAGCTGTGGGCCGACTCCCACGAGTGCGGCTTCCACAGCTCGTCGTGGCTGACGCCTAAGGAGCTTAAGCGCGTGCTCGACCGATACTTCAAGATCGTCAAAAAAGATCCCGAGTGGTCTGACACCGTACCGCTTGACATCGGCCCCTTCGACCAACCCTGGAGGATCGACTACTCGGCCATCGACTACGTCAACAAGCTCATCGACTGGGAGAAGGCAGAGAACCTTCTTCTGGGCTGCAGCAACAAGACCGAGTTCAGGTTCGTGTTCTGGTTCGACTCCTAGATCCACCACATCTCCGTATCAAGACATCAACGTTTTGTATATAACGTTAGACCAATCGCAAACGATCAAGAGGTCAAGATGAACGACTCGTCAGAACGCACTTTTGTACCTCAGGTAGAGAGCATGGACCTACGAGGTCTGTACGACAAGACCTTCATCGTCGCCGTGTCTACCGGTGCCAGGGACGACGGCAGGCTGTTGGCCAAGACCATACACGGCCCATACGACTTCGACGAGATGATCGGCGAAGTCAGCAGGATGTGGATAGAGGACCAGAACAACGCGAAGGTCTACGTCCTAGACAAGAACCCCAAGAACAAGCCGAAGTGGCTAGACAGCAACACGATCGACTACATACAGATCCGCTGCGCTGACATCGTGATGGACCGTATCCTCTCTAAAGAGCAGGAGTACACATGCGAGGCGGGTCTACTTGATCAAGAGAAGGAGTGGACATGAACCGAGAGTACGTAGAGGGCATCCCGTGCAAAGGCGGACAAGACGACGGAGACTCGCTTCTGTGGGGTGCGCTGATGTACGCCTCAGGCGAAGACGTCTCTAGCGGCATCTTGGGCTGCGAGGGCAAGGACGGTGCTTTCTTCAGGTCTCCGCTCAAGCGAGAGCAGGCCGACAAAGGCATGCGCCATATCAACTCGTTCAGCCGAGACATGGCCACCGGCCTCAGCCTTGCGGCAGTAAAAGCGAACACGACCCAGTTCGGCTCCAGCGTTCTTGGCGCTTACCATCGCTGGGTCCAGCACACGCTCGACAACGGCTGCAAAGCCTGCAACGACGACACGGACGGTCGCTGCGTCATGACGCCCGGCGTCTACTGGATGGCCATCGAGGCAGGCGTGCGGATCGTGCCGCTCGTCTACAGACTCACCAAGTTCCTACACGTCCCGTACGTGTACGTCTCTGCGAGATTCAACCCGCTGGGATACACGCTTCACCTGGTGGGTGTGACGCTCTTGTCGCTTGTGATCGCTAGAAGAGGCCGGTCGAAGATCTCGTGGCTCGCAAAGAAAGCAGCCAAGAAGCTCACTTCTCGTCAGCCCGAGAACGCCTTCTTTGCATGGCTTGCCGGAGACGACGCGAGGGCCTCTGCGCTACTTGCCATCGTAAAAGGCCACATCGCCGTCAGCGGTCAGGGCAGCATGCGGCAGTGGGCGTGGGAGCGCGAGGACGCAGAGCATGCATGGAAAGACTCGTGCGGCCACGACGTGGCTTTCATGGAAAACCTTCTCAAGAGCGATCTATGAGACCTACAGGAATGTTCAAGCACGTCAACAACAAAGACGTCGCGCTGAAGGTCTTGAAGTGCTTCTACGCGAAAGAGAAGCGACTCCTGAAGATGAAGGTGGAGTGGTGGAACATCGGCGAACGCCACAGACCATGGCCGATGGACATCACTCAGAGCGTGAGAATCCCGGTAGACGACTGGATCGCTTACTGGAAACCCTACGAGTACAAGGAGCCGAGCGATGATGGTGCCGGCGATAAAGTGCCTGAAGTGTAACGACATAGTGTGGTCTCGGCATCGCCACGACTGTCGCTGGTGCAAGTGTAAGTCGTGCTTCATCGACGGCGGGGGAGACTACGCGAGATACGGCGTCTCTGGCAGCGAGTACGAGATGCTTGATATAGAGGTCGAAAATGGCAACATGGATAATGGAAGATGAGGAAGAAGATCTTGAGGCTCTGGAGCTCTTCAAGGAAGCTCGCCGACAGATCGACGACGATGTCCCGCGAGGAGACCGCCAGGAGTGGCTTCTGTCTAGGATACAGTCGGACACTAGGCAGGCCCAAAGATGGTTCGTCGCGCACATGATCATGTTCGAGCTTGAACGTAATCTGGACTACGGAGATCAACAGTGAGAATCGTAATGGCACTCATGCTCATCGCCGGATCGGCACGCGCCGAGAACTTCAAGGAACCCGCCTGTCTCGCCAAGGCGGTAGACTTCTGGTACGACGTCTACACGAAGTACGACGAGGACAAGGGCATCGTCTTCGAGAAAGAGACGCTCGAGATCATGGAGATCGTGGATCTTCCAGATGACGACAAGAAGAGGACAGAACTCGTTAAGGCCATAAAGGCAAAGTACGAGAAAAAAGGCGTCAAGATCCGCGTCCAGAAGGGCGTGAAATCGATGTTCGAGGAAGGGATCACGCGCTACAAGACCCACAAGAAGATGGTCGTCAAGAACATAAAGGCCAAAGGCATCCCGCTCGAGATCAAGGTCTTGCCGCACGTCGAGTCCGGATACAATCCCAAGGCACGGTCCAAGGTCGGTGCAGTGGGCATGTGGCAGGTCATGCCCGGTACCGCAAAGATGTACGGCTTTGACCCCAAGAAGCTCAAAGATCCCGAGTACAACACCAAGGTCGGCATCCACGTCCTCGTAGAGAAATACAGAGTGCTGAAGTCTTGGCCGCTTGCCATAACGGCATACAACCACGGCCTAAGGGGCGTGCAGCGAGCGGTAGAGGAGACGGGCAGCCGCGACATATGTACCATCATAGAGCAGTATGACGGCCCACGGTTCGGCGTCGCCAGCAGAAACTTCTACGCCAACTTTCTCACCGTGCTCAAGATCCTAAGAGAACGAGGACTCATCGATGAGCGAAAGAACAAAGCTAAATAGACTGCCTGTTCTAGACCACGGCTACGTGTCGCTGATGTCGTGCTCGCCGTCCTACAGCGACCATCTAGAGATAAGATCCTCGATGTTCAGGAACAGGCTCACGTCGCAGGCCATAGACATGATATACGTCCACCTACAGGTAAAGTGCCCGTACTTCATCCTTATCCCGATGGTGTCGTCCGGCATACGGTGCACGTCGTCCGTGAGCCAGGCCAGCGACGCTTTCTGCCCCACCGTGGACATGATCGCGTCAGGGTCTACTGCTAACGATCGCGACATCTCGGAGTCGATGAAGATGACGGTCGAGTCGCTGATGCTTAATCAGAAATCTTACGTACACGACGGCTGCAACGCTTTTGTGGCGTCCGTCACTACGCCTGTTTCCGCTTACTGGGAAGGCGTGATGTACGCGAGCATGGGCGAGTGGTCCAGGTTCATGTTTGCCAAGGACCTTCATCCGATAGTCAAGCAATATCAAAGAGCCGTGCACGACGCGGTCTCGATAGAATACAAGAATCTTGAAGACATAAAGAGGTTCATACAGAGATGAGAAGAAAGAAGGAAGAACCGAAGAAAGACGAAGTCGAGTCTACGTACTACGAAGACATATCGTACGTGTGCCCTAAGCGAGGCAAAGTAACAGAGCGCGTCAAGGTCAAGAGACTCAAGACACAGAAAGCGCCTGATAAAACTTCAGCTTACGAACTAGAGATCTTAAAGACGGAATCATCAGATGAACTATCTTGAGGAGATGTTCGAGAGGTACGGGATAGACTGGGTCGACATCCAGTTCCTCAACGCTAGGGATTTTGACTTCGTGCGACGGTGCGTGATGTTCGGCATCCCAAACACAAACACCACGGGCTTCAGCAAAGGCGACTACGTCGTAAGAAGACTGAAGCAATCTAACTCTATAGAAAAGAACGCCTTAGGCATAAACGTGCGCTACAAGGTCGAGTCGGTCATGTTCAACATGATACTCGCCAGACGGGTGAGGGGGCGCAACAAGTACGGGGTCCTAAGGTCTATAAACTCGCTATCGTACATCGCCATAGAGATGGACCAGCATTATCTGGATTCTCTGATAATCGGCAGGGAATTCTTCGACGAGTATCCTGCGCAAAGAAAACCCAAGGAAAAGAAATGAAGCCTTCTAAGATAGAGACCTACATGATGATGGCCGAAGCTGCCTCTCAGAGATCACACGACTCAGAGACAAAGGTGGGATCCGTCCTGATCAAAGAATCGACGGGTGCAATACTTGCGACCGGCTGCAACGGCTTCGTACGAGGGGCAGACGACGACTCTCTTCCGAGCACTCGTCCAGACAAGTACGACTACATCGTTCACAGTGAGATGAACCTGATCGCCAACTGCGCCCGCCACGGCATCTCGATGGAGAACTGCTTCGTTGTGTGCACGATGACGCCGTGCAAGGTGTGCATGAGGCTTCTGTGGCAGAGCGGCGTGACGCGCGTAGTGGCTAAGACAAGGTACCGGGACTTCGACGACATCCTTGCTATGAGGGACCTAAAGATCGATATCCGAAACGAGGATCAATACATAGACCTCATATACAAGGTGAAGCATGATTGATACCATTATGATAGACATATGCGGCAGGATTCTGGTCATCGCCATGAACCCGGTGTACGTCTGCAGACCCGAGATATCGGACAGCAGATGCCACGCAAAGATCACGTGCGACACCGGAAGATCCAACTTCGACCGAGACAGCGGGACAATAAGCCCGTATATAGAGTCCATAGAGCTTGTGTGCAGTGAAAAAACACCGTCCGGTCAAGTTTCGTTCAGCCACGGCGGGGAGCTGTGGATGAGCCTCACGTGCAGGAGATGATCATATGTCCTTGTCTCTGATGTTTTTCAAAGGCTGGTTCGTCATACAGAGCGCGACCCCGTCTGCTGCGGGTATCGAGTATCTTCTGCTCGAGCCCAGAAGAAACGTATACGTGACCGTGTCTCTTCCGGGCGACAGGGCTCTCGGGCTCGTGAGCACAGGCGAGATCTACGGCGAGAACCAGCAGGTGAAGATCCAGGTCTGGGCAAGGTGCGATCAGAATCAGACCGAAACAAGAGTATTTATCTGCGACGCCGAACCAGACAAGCTCAGGGAGCTGCCGTGCAGACCCAACGAGGGAATTTGGATCAACGGCGTTCAGTACTGCTGAGGCTAACATGAAGACTTACAGACTCTCACCACGAATAGTGATCACGTACGCGCATTACCTTTTGACGCCTTCGATCGACATATGGCGACCCAGACACATAAAGTCCGCGTGCGGGTGCAAGATCTTCACCGCAGGCCCGTTCATGCTAGAGATCGTAAGCAAAAAATGCCTCCTTAACCAAGGAGAATAAGATGAGCACAGTGAACGTAGTGAACGTAGTGTTCGTAGGCTCGAACCCCAGCTCGTCTAGTCCAGACTCCTCTCCTTTCCACGTCTCAGTCAGATCAAGAAAAACGCTCGAAAGCTGGATCGAGAACTTAAACGCCAACTTCACGTTCATCAACGTCTGCGACGACAAGACCGAAGGAAACAAACCTTTGTCCGTAGCTCAGATAAGAGAGGCCAGAGACTCCCTTATCGCAAAGCTCGCGCAGCATCCAGACGCCAAGATGGTCTCGCTGGGCAAGACCGCAGCCAGAGCTTTAGCAGAAGCAGGCGTAAGCGGCTTTCTGGCACTTCCGCATCCCAGCGGGATGAACCGAAAGCTCAACGATCCTGATACTGTGCGCAACACCAAGGAATCACTGACGAAATATATAAACGAGGGTATAATATGATCACAGGCGCAACATGTACCTGCAAGTTCATGTATATACCGGGCTCTCCGTCTTTGCAGAGATGTCGGACCTGGTTGAGGCTGAAAAAGGGGATGGAGATCGACCGGCGTCCCCACCACAACATCCACAACGCCGAAAGGCAATAAAAGGAGCATCTATGACCCTGTCTACAGTAACCTCAGTCGTATCCGTCAAGTTCACGAAGAAGTCCGCCAACGACAAGTACCCAACCGTAACGCTCGCTCGTCTGACCGAGAAGTTCGGCAAGGTCTCAGTCAAGAACGGATACGTAACACTGTTCATCTCCAGCAAGAGCAACATCAACACGACCTACCAAGTCAAGTTCCGCCAGAACCGCACAGGATCAGGCCCTACGCTGATCGCCACCGAATGGCCGCAGGGTCTGCGTAAGCCGAGCGTAGGCCGATCGATCGAGTTCGTGGTAAAGAACGTGATCTAACGTAAAAGGAGTTTCGTCGTGAACATCTTCTTCACATCAAACGATCCGGTAGAATGTGCTAGAGCGCTGGACGACAAGCGCCTGGTAAAGATGCCGATCGAGTCCGTGCAGATGCTGTCGTCCGCGATCGCCCGCCACGGCGGAACTCCCGTGTATCGAGTCGCCTGGACCAAGCATCCTTGCACGCTCTGGTCCGGCGACTCCCTCGAGAACTTCGAGTGGCACCTCGAGCACCTAAAGGCGATGAACGATGAGTTTGTGCACAGGTACAAGAAAGATCACGCGTCGTTTCTTGCAGGCTACGCATCGCTTAAGGCTCAGGTGCACATACTCCCGAGCCTGGGACTTCAGCAGTTTCCCAACTGCTCGCTAAGAAAGGACATAAGCGATGTCATCGAAGCTTACCGACTCGGCTTCCACATCAAGTGGGCAAACGACAAGCGAGAGCCAAAGTGGACAAACCGTGGCCACCCAGCTTGGTTCTCTGCAGTCGTCGCTGCTGTATGAGTTCATGGAACTTCTCCGTGTACTCAAGCTTCAGGACATGCCTGACAATCACATAAACGGCTACGAGATCGCCTGCTTCAACGGCTACAGCGTAAAGGTCACGTGCTGCGGCATGCTGGAGCCTTCAGACAACGAAGACATCTGCTGCGGCGTGTTTGTCCTTAGATGGCAAGGATGTGGATCATGCGCGAAAAGATAATCAACAAGATAAACATGCTCAGCTCTGAGGCTTGGGCGATATCAGAGAAGATCGAGGTTCTGAAGGGCGAGATCTCAAGCTTCGAGACGAGACTCTCGCAGATCACGGGGGCTATTCAGGCTCTAGACGAGATCTTAAAAGAAGAGGGCGCAGAAGACGCCCTCCCGGTCGATTAGACCAGACGAAGAGCGATGTAGAGGTCGCCTATCACTGCAGCAGCAGGAGCGGTTCCGTCTGCTACGCAGACATCGAACAGAGCGCCGCCGGTTGCGCCAGCCTTGATGCGAACCAAGAAATCACCGACCTTGAGGGCGCCGAAGTCTACGGTCGTAGAGGTGCTGGTCGCTACAACGCAGAGAACGACTGCGTGCGAGCCGAAGGCAGAGACCATCTCGTTCTTGGCAACGCGGTTTGCGAGGGCAACTTCCAGGATTCTTTTTGTCTTAGAGGACATGAGTGACATAGTGTATCTCCATGATTCTTCAGGGCGCGGCATTATTACCGCGTCACTATATGCTTATATTATCATCTGCTACAGCTTCAAGACGTAGATCTCGTACAAGAATTTTGCAAACCCTGCCAACGCTGCAACCACGGCGGCAATCTTAGCAATGAGAATCATCATCGTTTTACGCTGCGTGTATGAACTTTCAAGCGGCTGCAATCTTTGATCTAATCTTAGACTGATGTTCTTGAGCTCGCTGATGCTCATCTCGTTTATGTCTGTGCGACGCATGTGCTCGACCAGGGAGTCGGTGTTCTTCTCTAGGATGCGGCCTATGCGTGCGATCTCTACGTTCATCTGACGGTCTGTGGCTATGTGCTCGTGAAAGTCCCTAGAGAACTGGCCAGTAGCCTCCTCTAGGCTAGAGACGCGACGGCTAGTGTCTTGAACGATGTCCTTGACAAACTCGATGTCTTTACTGATCAAATCGATCTTATCGTCGCGCATATAGGCCCTCTCACTCGGAGTCTACATCCATTATATCCTAATCGACGTCTATGTTCCAGTTGTTAGCGTTCATTATGAACGATGCCGGAACCGTGACGAAGTTGTTGTTGGCGTCTTCTACGATGACCTTGTGCACAGCGAAAATCTCAGCGTTTTTGGCTCTGAAGGTCCCCAGCATCTGAGAGAAGTCCGTGATCGAGACGACGACACGCTTGGCCGACGTGGTTGATTTGTAGATGATGTGGACCTTTGCCCAGTTACGCGGCTTAGACAGCGTAGGGTTTGACACAACCTGAGGCAGAGTCTTGATCTTGTCTATGGAGCTCTCGACCACTACGGCCTGGTTTACGGCAACCGGAGTGCTCGGGACCTCGACGACGTCGTTTCTGGTTCTCTGGGTCTTGGTCGCGTATATGGACTTGTTGCCTTTGGCGTCTTTTACTATGACGTTGAAGTAGTAGGTCTCGCCTGAGTTTAGCCCGCTCACCGTAGCGTACGTGAGAGACGAGTACGCGCTCACGATGGTCCCGTTTGCCTCCGCGCTCACCACGGTCGAGATGTTGTTCAGCGAAGATATCCTGACCTGGTACTGAAGGTTAGGCGGCGACGAGGCGTTGTCTACGGCAGGGTTCCAGCTGAGTATCATCCCTGTCAGGCCTACGTTGCTTGCGGTTATTACGCCGGATCCGCCCGGAACAGGAGCTTCGATGTCCTCGAGCGTCGTGGCCTGAACCGTGCTGTAGCAAGACCTGTTACCGGCAGAGTCTCTGATCATCACGTTGAAGTAGTACGTCTCGTCTGAGTCTAGGCCCGTTACGGTCTGTACCGCTATGTCTCTTGAGAAAGGTCTCGCAAGCGTGCCGTTGGCGTCGATGTCTGCGATGGTGGAGATGTTGTTGAGCTTGGAGTAGTATACGCCGTACATCAGGAAGCCTGCGTCCGTTACGTTGTCGGTTCCCTTTGTCCAAGATACGGTCACGGTGCTAGGCGTAACGAGACTTGCACCCAGTACGCCGGATCCGCCCGGAGAAGGTACGGACGTGTCGGAGACCGTTGTCACTTTTGCTGTAGAGTACGCTGCCTTGTTTCCGGCCTCGTCCCTTGCTAGGACATTGAAGTAGTACGTGTAAGACGGAGTAAGATCCGAGATCTCAAGCTCCAGAACGTCTGCCGCCCAGTCCATTATCTTGGTGCCGTTCGTCTCTGTCTGGTTGACGGTGGTCATGTTGTTGGACATAGATCTGTACACAGCGTACATCATGTCCTGCTCTTCTGTTACGTTGTCTACGGCCTTGAACCATCTCAGCGTCACGCTGCTGGTGGTGGTGTCGTTCGGCAGTATGGTTCCGGAGTTGTCTGGAACCGGTGCCGTGACGTCTGGAAGCATAGACACGTTAGACATCGAGTACGCAGACTTGTTGCCCTGCTCGTCTCGCGCGATGACGTTGAAGTAGTACGTCGTGCCCGGTGTCAGGTCCGTCATAGGATACGGGCTCGCGTAGAGATCGTAGTCCATCACCAGCGTACCGTTCGTCTCTGCACCGGCTACGGTTGAGATGTTGGGAGAAGTGCTATAATATAGCGCGTACTCGAGATCCTCGAAGTATGTCGCCTCGTCTGATGCTCTTGCCCAGCTGACGACAGTTTCTTGAAGAGTGGTTCCGGTGAAGCTGATGAGACCAGAGTTTCCAGGAGTCGGTCCTTGTGCGTCGACCAGCGTCGTTGCGTTGGCCATCGAGTATACGGCCCTGTTTCCGAAAGCGTCCATGACCAGCACGTTGAAGTAGTACTGAGTGTTCGGCAGAAGGCCTTCTACAGACACGGTGTTTATGTCGGTCGTGAAAGCTCTGACAACCGTACCGTTCCTGAAGGTGGCGACCGTTCCTATGTTGTTGGACGTCGACCTTCTGACCTCGTACCTTAGACCAGACTGAGCGGTGTGGTTGTCGACCGCTTTTGTCCACGAAAGTACGAGACTTGATTTAGTAACGTAGCTTACTGATATTGTTCCAGAAGATCCCGGAACCGGTGGCGTGATGTCTGCCTGAGTCATGGCGCTGGAAGGAACGTAAGCTGACTTGTTGCCGGTCGCGTCGCGTACGACAACGTTGAAGAAGTAAGACGTAGCAGGAACTAGACCGGATGCTGTGAAGCTGGTCGTGTTGGCGGTGTAGTTCATGACGACAACGCCGTTCGTCTCTGCGTCTGCCACGGTCGAGATGTTGTTGGAAGTAGATCTGTAGAGAGCGTACTGAAGGCTGGCTGCCGCAGTGATGTTGTCAGAGGCTGCTGCCCAAGACACGTTGATGCTCGATACGGTGATGCCAGACGTAGACACATTGCCCGAACCACCAGGAGTTGGTGCTTGGGCGTCGGTTGCGGTCGTTGCGTTCACCGACGAGTACAGCGACTTGTTGCCCGACGAGTCCGACACGATCACGTTGAAGTAGTACGTGGTCGCCGGCGTAAGTCCGGTAACGTTGAAGGTCTCTATGTTTATGCCGGTTCCTATCAGTGTACCGTTGGTCTCTGTCTGGTTGATCGACGTAAGAACGTTGCTGGTGGATCTGTAGACCTTGTAGACCAGCGCGGTAGAGATGTCGTAGTTGTCGCTCGACCTGTTCCAGCTTAGCGTGAGCGAGATGTCGGCAAGGTTCGTGACGGCGATGCTGGTCGGCGAGCCGAGGACCGGTACGGTCGTATCTGCCTGCGTGGTCGCGTTGGTCATCGAGTACGCTGCCTTGTTTCCGGCCACGTCGCGCACCATAACGTTGAAGTAGTACTGTGTGTCTTTTGTGAGACTGCCGACCATCTTGTACGTGGTGTCGGCAGTGAAGTCCATCACCTTGGTTCCGTTCGACTCCATGTCGGCAACGGTCGAGATATTGTTGGAGCTTGACAGATACACAGCGTACTCTAGCGCAGAAGCAGCAACAAGGTTGTCTGTGGCTGCGGTCCACGAGAGATCGATGCGACGCTCGGACATCGGCGTTGCGGCTATCGTTCCCGAGTTGCCTGGAACAGGCGAACCGGAGTCGCCCAAGGTAGACTCGCTAGCTGAAGTGTAGACTGCTTTGTTTCCGTACTGATCCTTGACTATCACGTTGAAGTAGTACTGCGTGTTGTACGACAAACCCGTCGCCGAGTAGGTGGTGGTGTTCGCGGTGTAGCCCATTATAAGCGTACCGTTCGTCTCTGCGTTTGCCACGGTCGAGATGTTGTTGGATGTCGAGCGGTACACAGCGTACGTCACGTTGCTGCCGGTAGAGTAGTTGTCTGTCGCTGCTGTCCACGAAACCTCGATCTCGGTCTCTGACACTGCTACGGCAGATATTATGCCAGAGTTTCCAGGAACAGGCGCCGAAGTGTCTGCGATCGTCTTCTGGCTTATCGCAGAGTAGGCGACCTTGTTGCCGTACTCGTCTTTGGCCACCACGTTGAAGTAGTAGGTCGTGTCTGGCACAAGGCCGGTAAGCTGGTAGGTTCTAGGAGTGTTCGCGTAGTCTCTGATCAGCGTGCCGTTCGTCTCTGCGTCTGCTACGGTAGAGATGTTGTCGGAGGTCGAGTAGTAGACCGCGTAGGATATGTTCAGCGATGTGCTGTAGTTGTCTGTCGCGGCGGTCCACGACACGGAGATCTGCGTGAGATTTAAAGCAGAGACCGACAGGACGCCCGGCGAAGGAGCGGATGTGTCTGCCTGAGTAGAGGTGCTGGACGAAACGTACGCGGCCTTTACTGCGAACTCGTCCTGGGCCACCACGTTGAAGTAGTATGTCGTATCTGGCACAAGGTCGTTTATGGTGTGGCTGCTTATGTCTGCCGTAAAATTGAGCGCTCGCGTACCGTTGGCCGCGGCGTTGGCAGCGGTGCCGATGTTGTTGGATGTAGAGTAGTAGACCGCGTAGGATATGAGGTCGCCTGTGCTGTAGTTGTCGGTGGCTTTCTGCCAGTTTACTGTCACAGACGATACGCCGACGTTCGAGAAACTGAGGGCACCAGATCCGCCTGGAACAGGAGCGGTTGTGTCTGCCTGAGCGCCGGTGTTCCTGGTCGTGTACAGCGTCTTGTTTCCTGCGGCGTCTTTTACGGCCACGTTTATGTGGTACTGACGACCTGGGTAGAGGTTCGTTATGGTGTACGAGCTTACGTCGGCCGTGTAAGCCATGGCGATCGTGCCGTTTGCCTCAAAGTCTTCTACGGTCGAAACGTTGGCGAGGGTCGAGTAGCGCACCTCGTACTGAAGGCCAGAAGGAAGACTGATGTTGTCGATGGCTTTTTCCCAGGACACGGAGATCGACGTCATGGTTGATGCTGTGACGGTTATGGTCTTGCTCGAGATCACGAGCGGACTGTACACGTCAGAAGCGGTCAGAGCAACCGAGTACGAGTAGATGTTTCCGGCGTTCGACGAAGGGACGTCGCTGCTGTAAGGTGCGGTCACGACCATGCTCGAAAGGTTCGAAGCGAGCGCGACCGAGTAGCCGAAGTATGTCGCAAGATCTGCATCAGAAGGAACGATCCTCTGCGCCTGAGACCATGTGCCTGATGATCTTCTGAAAACGTAGGCCGAACCAGACTCCGCCGATGCGACCGTGTCGCCTTCCCACACGCCTACTAGGACCGTGTCGCCGTCGAAGGACGTGGACACTGCGTGCGCCATGTACTCGGCAGTAGAGCCAGAAGAGGACTTAAGGAGACCTCCCTCTACCGACCACGTGGTCGACGTGCGCTTCAGCACACAGAGCGCAGAGAGATTTGCGGTGTTGCTGTCGTCGGCCGACGAGGCTCCGACGGCCAGAGTGGTGCCGTCAGATGACATCGACACCGAGTAGCCAAAGTAGTTTCCTGAAGAAGCCTGAACCGCCGTTATCTTCTGCTGCTGAGCCCATGTCCCAGAGGACCTGAGATAAACATACACAGCGCCCTGAGGGTTTGAGCCCGTGAACTCGCCTATCGCTCCCACCGCTATGTAGTTTCCGTCGTACGACATCGATATAGAGTGACCGAAGACGTCGCCGAAAGATGAGTCGGATCCGTTCAGTTTCTGAGCGTAAGCATACGAGGTGCCGTTGTGCACGTACGTGTAGACCGTGCCCGAGTCTGGGTTTACGCCGGACTTGTCGCCCCTGGTCGCGCCGACAGCGATAATGTCGCCTGTGCCAGATACGGCAACGCTGATGCCGAAGTTGTCGTCTGCGCCTTCGTCAGGATTAGAGATTGCCTGCACGAGCGACCATGTTCCGCCTGAGAGCTTGTAGACGTAAGCCGCGCCTTGGTCCGCAGCGGCGCCGTCGACAGACATAACACCTACGACCAGCGTGGTTCCGTCGTATGACAGAGCGACCGCGTAGTCTAGGTAATCGTCGTTGCTGCTGCTTGGGGTGATTATGGACGCGCTCTGGGACCATGCTCCACCAGACTTGGTGAGTATCCTTACTGCGCCGTTTGCTTGGTTTGAGGAACTTGAAACGTACGATACGGCCGCAGCCATCGTGTTTCCGTCTGCAGATATCGCGACCGAGCTTCCGTAATGGTTTCCGCCGACAGAGTTTGAAGCCGATATCTTCTCGAGGTAGGTGGCCGTGAAGCTCATCTCAGGTTCCTTTTATTTATAAGCCATGGAACTGGCAGATGCAACAATCCACGGCGTATAGTTCTGTTTAACGCGTGCGGTCTTTAAACTGGTGTAAAAATGGGGCACCCCGCGCAGGGGTACCCCACTAAGGGTTACGAGTAGCGGTACATCACGCGAACGACGTCGCCTGCGACCAGCTCTTCTTCTTCACCTACGACAAGGCTTCCTGCGAAGGTGATGCGAGTTACGCCACCTACAACCGATACTGTGTAGTCGTCACCTGCGTGAGCGACCAGACGATCAACGGTCATCAGGATGGATTTCTCGATCGCCTGATGAGAGAGGTTGATGTATCCGTTGGTGATGTTTGTCGAGCTGAGGACGAACTTCTCTTTCTCGTGTACGATCGCTTCGAGTGCGTCGATCGCGCTCTGGAGAGCGGCGTCGGCGGTCGAGCGGGTCGAAGCTTCGGCTGCAACTTCTGAATCGGTGTATGCTTTAGCATCTTTGAGTGCTTTAGCAACCGAACCAGCGACGTTGTCTGCACCTTCGAGGACGTCTAAACGGCCATCAAGAGCGTTGTCAGCAGCGATACGGGCAGATTCTTCGGCGGTGACTTCTGAATCGGTGTAAGCCTTAGCATCTTTGAGTGCCTTAGCAACCGAGCCAGCGACAGTGTCTGCGCCTTCGAGGATGTCTAAGCGGCCGTCGAGGGCGTCGATGTTGCTCTGAAGCACGCCGTCAGCAGCGATGCGGGCGGTCTCTTCTGCGGAGACTTCCTGATCGGTGTAGGCTTTGGCATCTTTGAGCGCTTTGGCTACGGAGCCAACGACGTTGTCTGCGCCTTCGAGGACATCAAGTCTTCCGTCGAGGGCGTTATCTGCAGCGATACGAGCAGATTCTTCTGCGTCGATGTTGCCTTGCAGCGTGCCGTCTGCCGCGATGCGAGCAGATTCTTCAGCAGAAACCTCAGAGTCGGTGTATGCTTTGGCATCTTTCAATGCTTTGGCTACAGAACCAACTACTGTATCAGCGCCTTCGAGGACGTCAAGTCTTCCATCGAGTGCGTTATCGGCGGCGATGCGAGCAGATTCTTCAGCGGAGACAGCGGCGATACGTGCAGAGGTCTCTACGTCGGTGTAGTCTTTGGCGTCTTTGAGTGCCTTAGCAACGGAACCAACTACTGTATCAGCGCCTTCGAGGACGTCTAAGCGACCGTCGAGAGCGTTGTCGGCGGCGATACGTGCGGATTCTTCTGCGGAGACTGCAGCGATACGAGCAGATTCTTCTGCGTCGATGTCACCCTGAAGGGCATTGTCGGCAGCGATTCGTGCGGACTCTTCTGCGGTGACTTCCTGGTCAGTGTAAGCTTTGGCGTCTTTCAAGGCCTTAGCTACGGAACCGACTACGGTATCAGCGCCTTCGAGGACGTCTAAGCGACCATCGAGGGCATTGTCAGCCGCGATACGAGCAGATTCTTCGGCGTCGATGTCACCCTGAAGGGCATTGTCGGCAGCGATACGGGCGGACTGCTCGCTGGCGATGTTGTTTGCAACGGTGACTGCAAAGTTCTCGTCTTCGTTGATGGCGTCAGCGAGTTCTTTGAGTGTGTCGAGCAGAGCAGGAGCACCGTTTACTAGAGCTGAAACTTCAGAGTCAGTGTAAGCCTTAGCATCTTTCAGTGCTTTGGCTACGGAACCGACTACGGTGTCTGCACCTTCAAGGACGTCGAGGCGGCCATCAAGAGCGTTGTCGGCAGCGATACGTGCGGACTCTTCTGCAGAGACAGCTGCGATACGTGCGGATTCTTCTGCGGAAACCTCAGAGTCGGTGTAGTCTTTGGCATCTTTGAGGGCTTTGGCTACGGAACCTGCTACGGTATCGGCACCTTCAAGGATGTCTAAGCGGCCATCGAGGGCATTGTCAGCAGCGATGCGGGCGCTTTCTTCTGCGTCTACTTCCTGGTCTGTGTAAGCCTTAGCATCCTTGAGGGCCTTAGCTACGGAACCAACTACAGTATCGGCACCTTCAAGGGTGTCAAGACGACCGTCGAGGGCGTTATCGGCTGCGATACGAGCAGATTCTTCAGCAGAGACTGCAGCGATGCGGTCGCTGATCTCTTGGTCGAGGTCGCCGCGGAGGTCGAGGGTGTAGCCGTCCAAGGAGTCGATCTGACCCTGAAGGTCGGTGTCGATGGCGTCTGCGTATGCTTTGGCATCTTTCAGTGCTTTGGCGATAGAGCCAACTACCGTGTCGGCACCTTCGATGATGTCGAGGCGGCCGTCGAGGGAGTTATCAGCTGCGATACGGGCAGATTCTTCAGCAGAGACTGCAGCGATACGGGCGGACTCTTCTGCGGAAACCTCAGAGTCGGTGTAGTCTTTGGCATCTTTCAAGGCCTTAGCTACGGAGCCGGCTACGGTATCAGCGCCTTCGAGGATGTCAAGTCTTCCGTCGAGGGCGTTGTCGGCTGCGATACGGGCAGATTCTTCGGCAGTGACTTCTTGATCGGTGTAGTCTTTGGCATCTTTCAATGCCTTAGCTACGGAACCAGCAGTACTGTCGTTGCCTTCGAGGATGTCTAGGCGTCCGTCAAGGGCGTTGTCTGCGGCGATACGAGCGCTTTGCTCGGCGTCGTCGGCTGCGACACGTGCAGATTCTTCGGCAGAGACCTCAGAGTCGGTATAAGCCTTAGCGTCTTTCAGCGCTTTGGCTACAGAACCTACTACAGTATCAGCACCTTCAAGGATGTCTAAGCGACCGTCAAGGGCGTTGTCAGCGGCGATACGGGCTGATTCTTCTGCGTCGAGGTCTAAGCCGCTTGCGTTTTGAAGGGCGGTGATGTCGCCGCTTAGTCCTGCGATCTGGTTAGCAATCGAAGTTGCGAAGCTCTCGTCGTCGCCGATAGCTGCAGCCAGCTCGTTCAGCGTGTCGAGGAGGCCTGGGGCTCCATCAACGAGGTCTGAGATCTTTTGGTCAGCGTAGGCTTTGGCATCTTTAAGCGCTTTGGCTACGGAACCAGAAGTACTGTCGTTGCCTTCGAGGACGTCTAAGCGACCATCAAGTGCATTGTCGGCTGCGATACGGGCAGATTCTTCTGCGGCGATCGCTGCTGCACGAGCAGATTCTTCGGCGTTGATCTCGTCGTCTACGTACTTCTTGCGAACGAGGTCGTTCTGTGCGCTTGGGTCAACAGACAACTTAGGAGCGATGCTGAACTGCCACTCGTTGCTGCTGTTGAAATGAAAAAGGGTACGGTCTGAACCGTCAGTGTTCTTTACTCTAAACCCCTGACCGTTCAACAGTTGAAGCTTAAGGCCGTCTATGGCATTATCTTCAATAAACTTCTTTTTAATTTGTGACATATCGGAGACTCTCCCAGTGAGGTTGTGCACTAGGAGTATTCTATCACGAGACTATCGCCTTCCTCTAAAAGACCGTCTAATCCCATTCCGCCCCATGTTATGGTCGCGGGAGATACTACTGTGAAATCTTGAGCGTAGATCTGGGCTGGTCCGCCCTGAGGAAAAATCTTAGTTCTTGAAGGGTACTGGATCATCTTTGAAACTGTTAGAGTTTTTGTAAGAAGATTTGCTGCAGTAACGACAACAGTCTCTGAGAAAGACGTATCGTTCAAGCGTATGATCCCGCCTGTTCTAGCGATGTTTATTGAGTTGGTGTTTACATTGATCCACAGCTGGTTCTCAGCAGGAGAAGATGGATCTGTTGTGCGGATCTGTAGGGCCTTCTCAGACACGCCGTCTTCTTGCTTTGTTAAATGTACTTTCCTAGTCATGATATGACCAACCCGCCAGTGCTAAAGTATCTCCAAGCGGTACCGTCGTAGAAAGCCGGCTGACTGGTTTCGCCGTCTTTAACGAAGACCCACGGTAACGTATTATTTATACTCACAGGGCTCGTAGGTAAGCTGTTCTTCTCGTACACTGACATATAACTAAGCGAACCTGAGTCCTGCTGCTGAACAGTGCTGAAAAGTACGTCGTCCTGCTGGTTGACGATCTTGAACGCTGGAAACGGTGTTGAAGCCGTTTCGGTGTAGAACTCGCCAGCGTCGGTTACGCCCAGACCAAACATATACCCGCTGTCGCTTGCCACGAAGATCTTGCTTATGTCTACGCCTTCGGAGCTGGGTGGACTTACCATGATCAGCTCTCCGTCGGAGTTCACCTCTATAGATGCTATGGAGTCGTCTGGCCTGGTGAACTGCCAGTACGTCACTATGCCTGACTCTTCTTCGTCCATGAGCCTAGTGTAGAGCTCGCCTTCGTCGGTCGCCTTAACCTCCCAGCGCCCTACGGGACTAGACAGTATCACCGAGGTCGGTGAGGCGCCGATCCTTAGGACGATGTCTCCGTCCTGGTTCAGAAGGTTAGACGCCTGCGTCAGGAACGCGAGCTTCTTTAACGCGTCTAGCACGTTCAATGAACCAAGACCGCTTCCGGATACCGGAATAGACTCAGCGGTCGGTGTAAAGAACGTGTTAAACATTAACCGACCTCCCAGATCCTAGCTTCAGCACTTCCTGAGTGGTTGTGCACGAGCCATATGCTCATCTGAGCGGTGGCAGGGATATAGATCATCTGGTTTATGAAGATCGGCATGCCGTTGACGACAGTCACAGCGTTGCTGAATCCCATGTACATGTTCTTGTCTATGGGCATGATGAAGAGGCCCTTGCGAGTGGCAAGCGCGGTAGCGCCGCCTTTAGCCTCTATGGGGCTGTTGCCTACGCTTATAGCCTGCCCCTGAGCGTTGCCCTGCAGCGAGTCTGATACCCTTGCCTCGTTGAACGTGGTGAAGGTAAGGTTGTCTACGTTTACCGCCATGCTCTTAGCCTGGCCCGGTGCAGATCTCACGAACTTCAGGATATTGCCCGCTTCGTCGACGGGTATGGTCCTGCGAGCAACGGTCGGCTCTTCCTCGTAGGTCCAGCGATCGATCTCCTGGATGGGGATCGACGGCCTAGGCTGCTCCGGCGCACTTATGGTCGAGCTGGTTCCGTAGGAAGAGAAATCTATGCGCATGTTGGGGTTTGGCCCCTGAGGCCCGATGGCAATCTGCGTCTCGGACAGTATCGCCTTTATCTCGCCGACTATGGACGGAAGACTCGGGTTAAGCACGACCACGAACTGCTTGATCTTGAACGGTGAGGTCGCAGCAACGGTCACAACGCCGTCCGATGTTCCGGTGGCGGTAAAGAACTGCGATGGCACCTCTTTCCAGAATTTCTCTAGCATATCAGTATCCGAACTCTTCCTCTGGTTGTTTGACTTGAGCTTGCTGTGCTTGCTCGATTCTTCTATGGTTGTACTCAAGCAGCATGGCGATCTCGCTGTCGGACGGCTGACGCATAGACACATGGCGCATAAGATCTGCAGCCTCTGCATCTGTGAGAGTCTTGTGCAGCTCTGCCTTGGAAGCGTACTTTGCCTTTATAGACTCCAGTTCCTCAGAAGTCATGTCTTTCATGGTCTTGACGGGGTTTTCCTTGGAGCGCTTCTTGTCTGCTTTTGCCTGGGCGGACGCCTGCTGGCTAGCGGTACCCTGCAGAGCAGAAGTGTACTCGCGGACGCCTTTGTTCTGCCCTACGTGCTCCAGCTCTTCGCCGGTCCTGGTCTGCTTGCGCTTGATGTTGTCTACAGGGTTGTAGAGACCCATGTCCTTGGGGCCGTAGTTGGATTTAACAAGAGACCATTGGCCATTTGGCGATGTGATTATTTTTTCATTAGACATATTTATTACTCTTTATAAGATTGTCTTTCGCCCACATTGGTTGCAAATTAGTATAATGACATGCTTTTCTTAGTTGATCTGAATCGGTTAGATCAAATTTACTTAATGGAACTATATGATCTATGTGCCAGCCAGTTAGCGACCAATTTTCCCATGTCATGCCAGGTTGAAATTTAGACTCCAAATAAGTCTTTAATTCCTCAATTGTACACCCAACATCTCTAACAGCAGAGCCTGATTTAGCTTTGTTCTTTATGGCGCTATTTAATCTTTTTCTTAACAATTTAGTCAACTTATATTGTATATCAGAGCGCCTTCTTTCAAGAGATCTTAACCTACATGCCTCTTGGTGTTTGAGCTTATTTTCTAAATAATACTGTTTGTTTTTAAGTAAATGATTTTCTCTATTTGCTTTATAATGCTCTTTTGCATATTCTGATCTTTTGTCTTTGTTCGCAGCATGATATGCTTTTTGATATTCAGAAAAACAAGCTTTACATTTAGTTAAACTATAACTATAGAAACAATCTATAGATTTTGTATTTTTACAATTGTTGCAAACAATTACCTGCATATTTAGAAATCCTTAAGCCACTATTAGCTCTTAATAAGACAATATTATTTATATCTTAATTTAGACTTACCCAACGACCACTGGCCGTTTGTCTCTACCTTGAGGACCTCGTCGTCTTTCTTGATCGGCTGACATGAGCCCTTCTCGTAAGGCTTCTTACCTGGGGTGGGCTCGTAGCCTTCCCAGCAGCGCTCTTTCTTGGCCATCATCTCTTTAAGTTCTTTTAGCTGACGCTTGGCTTCGTCGATCTGCTCTTTTTTAGAGCCAGAACGAAGTACGCCGACCAGTCGCTTATGCTCTTCGATAAGCTCCGGCTTTGCCTTGTAAAGGGCCATCAACTCTTCCTTAACGGTCAGCATCGCCATCTCCTAAGTGCTAGAGCTTTGCGGGTCGGTCTACCTTTTTTGTCCTTCATCGGCCCCGGCATGCCGGACATCCTGGCGCAGAAAGATCTCCTGCGCTTGGCCCGCTTGCCCTTTGGGTTCTTCTCTGAGACCGCGGTCTGAAGCTTTGATCCTGGATTCTCGCGGCGGTAAGCCTTTACTCCAGCAGCGGTCATGCCGCCTTTGGGGCTCTTGTGCTCTGCCTTAAGGCCTTTGTCCAGTATCTCCTCGTAACCTTGAGACCTTATATATTCTACAGCGGACTTTTCTAAGACTTCTGAAACGTCAGGACCGAACTCTAGATCCACGGTACCGTCTGAGTAAGCTATTATGTTTATTGAAGAATCGTCTAAGGACTTGTTCATGGGTCTGTCTTTGGCGTGGTCCCCGCCGCCTGTGAGGTACCGATCGCTTAGCTGCCCAGCGTCCTGTATGTTACCCGAGCCGATCAGAAAGTTTACGTGAGAGACCATCGCCGCGTGATCGGGATGATCTTTTGGTATGGTGTCTTTCCATTTGGTGCCCATCTGCTGCAGCTGGCCTTGGCTCAAGCTCTTCCACTGAGAAGGAGTAGGCTTGCGGACGTTAGGCTGGTCGCTCCTAAGCATCGCTTTCAGTAGATCCGCTATCTTTTCGACTTCTGACATGTTGCTGTCCTTACTTCTTCGCGGCTTTCTCGCCCTGGATGTAGTGCGCGACGTCTGACAACTGCTTGGCCGCTTCTGTGATCTTGGCATCAACCCAGTCCGGAGCATCTTCCTCAGGAGACATCGCTTCTCTTATTTCTTTGATATGGTGCATGATCGCCTCGAGCTGTGAGAAGAGCATCTTCGAGTCGTGGTCTTCTTCCTTTGCCATAGCAGCGGTGCAGACAGCATGCGGGCTCTCTACTTTACCTTCTGCCTTGACGTCTTCTACGCAGCGATCCCATTTTTCTTTGTTTACGCCCTTTGGTGCCGCTTTTACCAGCGCCCACTGGCCGTTGTCTGACTTGATAAGCTTTTCCATATCACTCACCTTTAGATCTGTTCTTGAGGTTCTCAACTTTTGATTTGAGCTCTTCCTCTAGATATTTAAGTCTCATCTCTTTCTCGCGCTTGGCGTGGTCGTGCTCCAGGTCTGCCATGCGCTTTGCGTGGTCGAGCTTTAAGTCGCTCTCGCTGCGGCTGTGATCCATCTTGTGGTCATGCTTCTCCTGCTCGCGCGCCTGCTCAAGATCCATCTGCTGCGCGGCTGGGTCTTGCACCGGTGTGTGGCCGTGGACGATGTGGGCAATCTCTGCTGGAGAGTACCCTTCCTGCTCTAGGAGCTGGGCGAGTTCCTCTTCACCGAGTAGGTCTGAACCGGCATCTTGGTCCACTTCGGACCCGCCACTATCCTGAGCGACGCCAGCACCATCCTGAACAGCATCGCCTTGGAGCTGCTGTCCATCATCGCTTCCTCCCGATACCAGACCATCTTGTCCTCCTAGTTGGCTGGCGTCCACCGCATCTGACGCGTCGTCCACGTCTGGGCCCTTTATGCCAGCCTGCGTAGGTTGGTCTTGATCTTCCTGAGGCTGCTGATCTTCGTCTTGATCTTCCATGGGCATGAAAGCTTGCTCGTGGCTTATCATCGCCTTTATCATCTCCCACCGCTCGTGGATGGATTTCTTCATCGGCTTCATGAGCGGTTCTTTGCCAGGGCCTCTCGTGATGGATCCGTCTGGGTTCTTGATCTCGTGCATCTCAGCTTTAGACATCTTCACGTCGTCGATGTCTTTGGCGTAAACTTTGCCGTCGATGCCTTCGAGCTGGTATCTGAAGCCGTCTTCGCACTTCTCGATGTCTGAGATATTGTGCCATTTCTTTTTATGCAGTGCTTTCGGCATACGTCGATCCTTGGTGTTTCAGATATGGTCGATCAGGAACTTCTTTAAATAGTAGTTTTTAGCCGCATCGGTCTCTTCTTGAATCTGCTGTTGCAGTTGCTGCAGTCTGGCTGCTAGAAACTGCGGGCCGGGAAGGCCCACATTTTGCCCGGTCCCGTCTAGTGATATCCCTACCGAACTGTATGGAAACAGTAGATGCCCTATCGTGCTCAAAACCATGTACGCTGCCATCTTCTCTATCAAGCCCGATATCATCGCTGGGACTTTGTTTGGCTCGAATCCAGCGCGATATTTAACAAGCACCGCACCAGGAAAGTTCCAGATCCCCATGGCGATCAAAGCCATGAACTGCGCGCCCGCGAAAGAAGACAGAACAAAACCAGACGTAGGCGTTCCTAAAACAGGAACTAAACGAATCGCACCTTCTTGACCGTTGACGTACACGAATTCCAAAGGAAATTCTACCAGCGGAGGAAGCGGGGTTCCGTTGCCGAAGCTGAGCTGGACCGACTGCACGTCGAGTATGGGCGAGTTGTTCAGTTTAACCCAGGCGTACTGCTGCGTCCAGATCTCGCGATCGTAGTCGTGTCTCTCCTCGAAGTGCACAGGAGTTATGAACATATTGAGGGTGTGCTCTAGGCTCGAGATCGCTTTAATGATGTACTTATCGAGCGTGTCGTCTGACAAGGTCTGCCCGGTGAGCGCAGACTTCAGCGGTATGCCGAACAGACTAGTATCCTTGAGCGTCTGGGCAGTAGGAAGCGACAGGTAGCGGGTCACACTCCCTGGTTCTTTCTCTTCGCCCTCCATGAACGGAAACGGAGGATTGTTCGGCGAGTTGCTGATTGCCATGTCTTACCCCTTCTTCTCTGCCATCTTGGCTGCGTCTATGCGGGACATTCGCTCGACCTGCTCTGGCGAGGCTCGGCGTCTTATGACTGCTTTCGCTGGCTCAGCCGGCGCTGCGGGTTTCGGCTCTGCCGACACTGCTACGGGCGCTGCGGGTGCTTGCTGTGCCTGCTTTGCGCGAACCTGAGGAGCAAGCTGGCTCTCGATGAACTTCTTGTGGGCACCGGCAAACTGCATCGCAGGATCTTTTGTCGTAGCGTACTGCATGCCGCCTTCCTCGTCCTGCTTTAGGCCCATGTGCTCGGCCACCGCGCGACCGGTCATCGGTGCAGATTCGAACTCCTCGCCAGACGCAGACTCGACCGGCATGCCGCCGTGAACGAGATGCGCCTTGATCTCGTCGACGTGTTGACGACGAGCGGCCTCAGATTCCTTGAACTGCTTTCCGGCCTGGTTTACGTCGACTATCGAGGCGTCGTGCTCTGGGTTCTTGGAGCGCCAGTCGGTTTTCCAGGCTTGGACCGCTTTGTGTCGCTCCATGGGAGATTTTCCCTTGAGCTCGTCCGAAGCAAGGAAATCTGAGAACTCTTTGTCGAACTTTGCCGATCTGCCCTGGTGAGCTGCCTTCATCTGCGCCGAAGCGTGCTTGATGGGATTCTTCTCTGGCTCGAGGTATTTTGCCGTCTTGGTGTGGTAGTTGTCGAGCCACTGTCTGGCGACGTCGCGCATCTCGCCCATCATCTTGTCTGACATCATGGTTGGCTTTACACCGCTGGTCAGAGCACGCATGAAGTCGCGAGGCTCGCCGCGGCCGCCTAGTCCCTTAGACACAAGATGCGCTGCCTCGCGAGGATGGTATCCCTCCTGGATCAGCTTGTTCATCTCGGCCATCTCCTGAGGAGTGTGGTTCTTGCTCATCTCCCACTCGCGAGACGATGACTTCTTGCTGTCTTTGCGCAGGTCTTCTGCGATCACCTGACGAAGCGCGCTAAGTGCACCATACAGGCCCTCTAGCTCGCGCGCCTTAGCGAGCTTCAAGTTAGGCTTTGGCTTGTTCTTTGCGGTCTTGATGTCCGCTAAAGCCTGATGCTGCTCATGTGTGAGCTTCTTTGCATTGTTGTCGTTCCACCACGAGTGAAGAACCTGATGAACCTCGTCTGGCATGACGGTCTTTTTTCCTTGGCGCTCAAGGGCGCGCTCGATGAGCACGTTCCTGTCCTCGCCCTCGACCTTTGACATGCCTCCAAGTTCCTTGAAGATGTGCATTATCAAGGGCCACCGCTTTCCTTTGCCCTGCTTCTCTGCGATGTCTTTTGCTCGCTCCCACTTCTTCTCTTGGGCTTGAGTCTCTACGACACCTTTTGGCATATCATTTACCTCCGAGCAACGCGCGTGCGGCGGGTGAAAGCTTGGACATATCGACGTCGCCGGACGGAGTCACGGCTGAACCGGCGGATCTGCGAACGACAGGCGCCTGGGCTGGAGCCGGTTGCGCTGGTGCTGGAACCGGTTGTGCTGGCGCCGGTGTTTTTTCACCGTGGACCGGTGCGCCGAACGTACGGCCTCTTCCCTCGAGCTGACCAGAGCCGTGAAGATCTTCTTGGTGCTGAAGATGGCGTCCGACATGCTCAGAGTCCATATACGCGTCTCTTTGAGAGACATACTGAGAGTCTCGCTCAGGAGAGCGGCTCTTGCTAGACTCGTTGTAGTGAGACATTATAGGGTGATGGTCGAACGGATGGTTGAAATTTCCGTCGTGAATCTCTGACACGTCTTCTATGGGAATGTGTTTTCCGTTGATCTTGGTCCGCTCCATCGGGTATGCGCCGGTGTGGCCTGTCTTGAGCGTCTCGCCTGCGTACGCCTCGTGAGGGTTGCCCTGAAGGAAGGACCAGTCGTTTCCTTTAGGCTTGAAGGAGAAGCCTTCTGTGTCGTTGACGAACTGGTGCGGTTTTTTCTTGCCGCGAGTGACCGGGTTGTCTTTGGCGTACTCAGGATCGCGTGCTATGCGCTGCGCGAAAGTCTCGGACTTAGAGGAATGCGTTCGCTCCCACGGCTTTATGTCTACAGCGTCGGCGTGAAGTTTTCCGCCAGAGTGAGGCTGAAGCTTGTGCACCATGTCCAGTAGTTTAAAGAACTGCTCGGCGTGCTTGTTTGCCATGCCCTGATTTTCGCCCTGCAGCGCAGCTTTGTAGCGAGACGCGTGGTGCCCGAGCGCTTCGCGTATCATCGCTGGCTCGAGCTCTGGGTCCATCTGCGAACCCAGATCCCGGATCGCGGCGTTCGCGTGAGATCCGGCGCTCTTGTTCGTCGCCATCTTCTCGAGCGACTCGAGAACATGATCCGCTATGACTTCGTCTGCGGCCGTCTTTATCAGATACCGTAAATCGTTGTCGTCTGTTTTCCTGAGCAGAAGCTCGCGAAACGAAGCAAGAGTGCGCATGTTATGCCCTGTCTACTTCTATGCCTAGTTGGATAAAGCAGTTGCCGCTGACCGTAAGGGTGACGGTGTCTTTCGTGTCGGAGTTCAATCCGCGACCGCTGTTGAAGATCAGGACCTCTGTGTCCGCCATCGTCGCCGAAAGAACAGAGTCGAACGAGACCGTAAGGCTCGCGATGGCAGACCGCACGCGAACGGCGCAGTACTTTGGAACCTCGAAGGTGGTCGATCCACCGCCGGACTTGATCTCTTGCCAAACCAGCCCAACGTCTGCGATCCTGCTCGCTCCGGTTGGTAAATTTATAGCGCGTGCCATCTAGGCTCTCCTTATCAAAGCTATATCAATTATACTATCAACCGAAGTTAATGACATCGGTAAAAAGCAAAAAGGTCCGACCTAAAGGCCGAACCCAAAAGGAGGATCTCACTGCGTTCACTCGCCTACGCTTATGTCCAGCGATGAGATGGTAGGTATGGCGGTGGCGAGCGCGGGTCTGCCTAAGGTGAAGGTCGCGCCGTCGTAGTCGATAAGGGTTATCAGGTCCAGCTGAAACTCGTCGTCCGCCGACAGCGAGAAGAATACATCGGCCTCTGGCTGGGCGTCTTCTACGTGAAAAGTCAAGATCTTGCGCTGCTTGTTTGCAGCAGACGCGTAGTGGACGAGCACGCGGTCGACGTTGAAGTCGTCCGACCAGTACGGGTCGCCGGAAACGGGCGATAGTCCAAAAAGTGTAGTCTTGTCCAGGGTCACGACCACGGAACCGCCTTTTGATGCCGATGCTGATAAGGTAACGAGCGCCATACGATCCTCACGTTGCGTTACTACGATCTTATACTTTGTACAAACACGATGTGCACAAACGACGCACATCACCAGGAGACGATGAATGTTCGCCAACAAGACCGTATACGCACTAAACAGCGCCGCGGTGGGCGATCTCGTGGCGGCCGCACCGACGCTGAAGTACACCATAGACAACTACCACGCCAAGACACCGTACCTGGTGGGGATATACGACGACTTCAAGGACCTGTTTCCGTTCGTGCCGGCGGACAGGTTCGTGGCCATAACGCCAGACTATCCCAGCGATTACTCGGTCCGCTTCCTGAACCCGCCCAGAGACAAAAGCAACGTCTGCAAGATTACGCCGTCCAGGATGAAGCTCGCGCACTACGGGTCGATAAACTTAATGGCCAAGGTCCTGAACGACGTCGAGCTGCAGTACGTGCCGCTGGAGCCGGTGGACGTCTCGCGCTACGGCGTAGACTTCGATAAAGCAGTAGTCATAATAACGACTTACCGCGACAGACAGCGGAGCATCTTGCCGGACGAGATCCTCAAGATCTCGCAGTACGTCGCCTCGAAGGGACTGACGCCGGTGTACGTCGGAAAAACCGGTGCGATAAGCATATGGAAGAAGAACCTGGCCATATCGGACTTCGAGTATCCAGGATTCGGCGTTGACCTACGGAATCAGACCACGTTCCGCGAGCTGGCCTCGGTGATGGCAAGGTCGAAAGCCGTCGTCGGCATGGACAGCGGGCCCATACACATCGCCTTCACGACCCAGACCCCGGTGGTGTGCGGATTTACGACGGTTCGGCCTGAGTATCGCGTACCGTTCAGGGGCAACGCAAAGACAATAGCGGTGGTGCCGAACATTCACTGTAACTTCTGCGAGTCAGACTGGAACCTTAACTTCTGGAACTTCAACAACTGCCCGAGGAAGATGGATCTTGCGGAGTGTGTGACCAAGATGACCGCTGCGAGGTTCATAGACGGACTAGACTCGCTTGGGATATACTGAGCGAAGGTATGCGAGTACTTCGTCGGAGGTGCTTTTTAAATTAAACACAATACATAACATACTTTGCCTGACCTGCGTCATATAGCCTTGTCCATCCAAGTTCTTCTGCGTGTTGTTTCTCTGACAGCAGCCTGTCGTCCATATTTGCGCGACAACGCAGTCTATTAAACGTATTATGATTGTCTGTCCACTGCCATCCTAAGGTCACAGACATCAAATTAAAACCTACAGCCTTTAAGCTGGAACCGTCAGCGTAGCGCAGATCTACAAACGACTGAATGAATCGTGGTTTAGATAACGTTTCTATACGCTTCAGAAGACGAGACAATCCGCCCTGAATCTGAAAACCAATCTTTGTTGCGACTCTGACCAAGTCTATGCCATCCTTGTGACGACGATACGTTATAACCATCATTGGTTCTGAGTTAAGGACCAAAGCAATAGCAGTCGAGCATCTTGCTGAGCCCATAAGATGGTTGCTTTGCATAAAGGCAGCGGCATCGTCGACCGAGATGCTTTTAACTTCAAGTTTTCTAGCTCCTATCTTTTTGCTTAAACCCAATACATTGGCGACCATAGAACAGACTATGTCAGGAGTATTCTTTATTTCGTCCTGGCGAAACTGAAGTAGACGCACGTTGTTTTCTTTATATGTATATGCCTTTTTAATGTGGTATTGTTTGTCGCGCATCGAGTGTGAATATAGTCCGTCTACATCTACATATATAGTTTTATTGTCGTGCTTCAATATGATATCTGGCCTATATCTAATACCTTTTTCCAGCATCTCTGGGACGCCAAGATTGTAAGCCTCTGCATCTAACCCGCTGTTCTTAAACATGTTTATTGACAGAAGCTCCAAAGAAGAACGATGTTTATGATAATTATCCAACCAGTCTTGCGCAGCGTCCCATCCAAGCTCTCTAGCGACATTGCGAAGCGAAGTAGGCCTTACTCCTTTTTCTTTACAGGAATCGACGACTATCCTGCCATCTGGAAAAGATTGAATTCCCTTTTCTCTTAGAGTTTGAGATATAGAACTTGCAACCTTCATTGCTACGTCTTTGTTGAGCATAGCATTTTCTACACCGTAGCGTTCTAAGTTTGTCATAGACATCTTTGCGAACACTTCTTTATTTTGACTTGGAGCAGAAGTTCCGTAGCGGTCAATATTGGTAGACTTGATCTTATCCTTGATATCAGGGCTGCATGCAGGAGCTGCTCCGCCGTATTTGAGCTGATTAGTGGACTTTCTTTTGTTTTTGGTCTGTTGAGACTTGGAGGCTTCGACTGCCCTTTTTAAGATCTCTGGTCTGTTAGGATCAGACTTCATAGATTGTCTTACTTTTTCAACAATATCTTCTCTGTACATTGGATTGTTTTCAGAAAAGAACTCTGATTTGTAGCAGCCACAAGACTGAGACTTACCGTGAAGAATAGTGTTGGGCGTCTTTATCAATCGCTCTGTTCCACAGTCACACCTACAGATCCATCCAACCTGGCGACCGTCGTCTCCAAGTTTCTTTTCTACGAAAGTCCATCTATTGTATTTATCGTTTGCTTTTGCTGTAAGTCTAGACATATCTCACCTCTGGTATTATTATACACAGAAGATGAATTAAGCAGTGGGAGAAATGGAGATCTTATATGGCACGCTGTTCGTATACTGATAAAGAAAAAGGGTACCGTATAAACGGTACCCTAAAGATCATTTAGTCAACAATCTTAAGAACTTATTTGCCAACGTTTCTCATGACGCCTTGGAAGCGAGGAGCATACACGAAAAGCGCTCCGTACATCAAGAGCAAGAATTCCAAAGCAGTAGTGACTACCGCTAGGTTCATCTTAGCCAATGGGGCAAGTTGCTTAAACTTCATCGACTCAGCGCCGAGATCCAGCAAGAATGCTTCGCCGAGGCCTGGACGCTTACGACCAGCATCAACGATAGCCGAGATGCCTACGCGGTAGTTACCGATGAACTGAGCCGTGCTAGCAGCGGCGCCGTTAGCCGAGCGGTACAGCTTGTAGTACTTGGCGGTAGACGGAACCGAGCCGGTGATGGCGATGGTCACGCGTTGGCCAGCCGTTGGGCTGACAGCCGATGCAGTCAACACTGGAGCAGACTCACCGAAGTCGTTAACCAAGGTCAACGCGTAGCTGTAAGCACCAGCGGCGAGATCAGATCCTGAACCAGCAGCAGTACCAGCGATGCTGAGGCCTGCGATGCTTGGTGCGCTTGCGTTTACTGCGCTCGAGCGAACCTGCTGACGAGGACGGAGGAAGAGGTTCGGCTTGAGGTCGATCGCGCCCGCCGTGGTCGTAACCTTAGAAACGTCGTAACCTACGGTCTGACCGGAGAGACCTGGCTCGCTACGGAACTGAGGATAGAACTGGCGTACGAAGGTCGAGATCGCGAGCGGCTCGGCGTGGAACTGGGTCGGTGCACCGAAGTTCTCGAGTGCTTTTACTGCGAGGTCTTCTACGTCGTCCTGCGCGAAGCTTGCGCCGGCGAGGTCTTTGACGATCGAGGTCGACTCAGCGCCCCAGCCTTCAAAGTCTTTAGAGATGAACTGGCTGTCGCGGTCACCTTTCAGGATCTGCTGGAGAAGGCCGGACATCGCGATGCTGTTTACTGGAAGATCGGCGGTTGCACCGGTCTGGTCGCCGTTGGCGTCGGTGAAGTGTGCGTGGCCCCAGTAGAGTTCGCGCTCGACGTTCTTCAGAAGGTCCATCGTTCCTTCTTTTGCCTGCTGAGCAACTACGTCGCCTACGGAGGTGCGAACGAGTGTCATCTGGTGCGAGACCTTACGACGCTTGCTGAAGAAAGCGATCCGTTGGCCGTCGCGTACGTATGTTGAATCTTCTTCTTGTCCGCTGCCGCCTTCGCCGATGTACGGAGAAGCGTCGGAGCCGTAGCCTACCAAGCGGTTGTACTGCTCGAACAGGTTGTAGGCTTTGTCGATGCTGAGGGCAGGCCACAGCTTCAGGTTCTTCATGTCGAAGGTCACTACTTTGAGAGTAGATTCCAGCGATTCAGTTTGGATAACGCCACCGTAGGTGAGGTCGGTCGGACGACCAGCGTAGCCGTAGCCAGCGCTGAGGGCCTTGTTGAGGTTCTCGATCTCAGCCTGGGAGACGAGACCCTGCTCCAAGCCTTGCATAATCTGATTCATTGCGTCTTGATACATCTCTCATATCTCCCTTAGTTACTTGATGCCGTACTTGTTAGCGATGTCTTGAAGCTCGCCGGCTCCGCCGATCTCAGCCTTCAGGACGTCCTCGATAGAAACTTCTTTTCCAGATTTCTTGAGTGTGATCAGTTCGTTCAGGACCTGGGCCTTGTTGAGCGGCTCTTCTTCTACTGCACCTTTAGCCAAGGCTTGAACGTGCTTGTAGGTTGCGCCGCGAGCAGGAACAGGCGCTTCCGCCAGCTGCTTTACCGCGCTAAGAAGCTCAGAGATCTGACTTTGGATAGGAGCGATCTTGGCGTCGATCGACTTGGAAAGCTCGTCCTTGTCTTCTTTCTTGTCTTCTTTGTCGTCCTTGTCGTCCTTGTCTTCTTTCTTGCCCATGTATTTGTCGCACTCAGCCTTGCACATCTCGCGCTTCTTCATAGCTTCTTTGTAAGCGTGCTCGGCTTTTTCGCACTCTTCTTCTGCTTTAGAATAAGCTTTTTCAGCTTTCTTGGCTTCGTCTTCGTGCTCTTCTTCGTCTTCGTGCTCTTCTTCTTTTTCGTCTTCGTCTTCTGCTTTTGCTGCAACTTCTTCAGTGCGCATGTCGCCGTCTGCGTCGTGGCCCATCTCGATCTCTTCTGCTGCGAAGCGATCGCTCTTCTTAAGGGCCTCGATCTCAGCCAGCGTCTCGTCGATCAGATCGGTGAGACTTTTAGCGAGATTGTTTTCCATCGGTTTGTTCCTCTTTAACCTTATTGGCCCATCATCTTCATATCTGGGTGACCAGCAAGACGAGCGAGTTCGGTCGTCGTGTCACCGGCTTCGAGGACTACGTCGTTAGTGAAGCGGGTGCAGCAAGCGAGTACTGCAAGGTCTGAGGCGTTCACAAAGATGGCTGCGATGCTGTTTTCGCCGGCTGCACCTTTGATCTTGATCGTCCCTGGGTTGCCGATGCCGATACCTAGGAAAGGAGATGTTGTGTCGTTGATGCCGCCCATCGGGGACTGGATCGACGCGTCTGTGTAGCTGATGGTCAAACCAGCTGCTGTAACTGAGGTAGCATTTCGAGTAGCCGCAACGCCTACTGCGTCGAGGTTTCTCTTAATTTTGTCGAGTACTTGAACTGGATTGCTCATTTTTCACTCCTTTAAGTGAATGCATTTAAACATTCGTAATTTACTATATCACGCTGCTGTAGTTAAGCAGCAAACCTATAACCTCAAGATTATACTATCGCTAGTAGTATGCTTTATTTTAAATTAGTCTGTCTTTCTTGGAAAGATTGTCAAACTCCCACAGCGGTTGTAAGTTTTTATAATTGCAGGCTTTGTTGAATTCGTCAGGATTCGACAGGTCGAACGAGCTCAATGGAATGATGTGGTCTATGTTCCATTTTCCATCGCCTTTGCCCCAGTTGTCCCACGACATACCAGGCTGGAACATCTCGGCCAGGTGCGACTTGAGCTCCTCTATCGAGCAGCCAAGCGAGGACACCGCCGATCCGGTCTTGGCGCAGTTTTTTATCGCGGAGTTTAAGCGAGACCTTATCACCTTCAACATCCTGAAGTTTAGATCATTTTCATAGCGGTCTTTATAGTACTGCTTGCCGTTCTTCTCGTACCAGGCGCGATTCAGCCCTTTTATTGTATCTTTGTTCTCTGATCTCCACTTGGCATGTTTGGCCAGCAGCATATCTTTGTTGTCTTTGTAGTAGTCTGATCTTATCTTGCGCTTCTCTTCTTCGGTCATCGGCGTCGGTATGTCGCCCTTGCTGTAGTTTTGCTTATAGAAAGCCCTATTGCACTGCTTGCAGGAAGGGCGCTTTCCGTCGGATCTTTTGTTGTCTCCTGCAAAACTATCTAAACTCTTAGACTCTTTACACTTACTGCACGTCTTCATGCTATGATCACTTGTGCGATATAAAGAACTTTGCCAATGTGTCGAACGGCAGACTCTTGCCGCAGGATCGGCATTTCACTTGGTATTTCATGTACGGCTGCTCTTTTCCGCAAGCCGGGCAGTCGATATACTTGAAAGTCCTTGATCCTTCTACGCTCTCGGTCTGAAACACTCCGCCCCCGGTGAGGCTGGTGGGCGATCCTGCTCCGCCGTAACCAGCGGTTAGGGCTTTATCTAATCTACTGTTTTTTTTTAAGCCATCAACTATGTCGTGGATCTTCTCGATGTTGCCGCGGATCTTGGCGATCGAGGACCTCTGGGAAAGGTCGATAAGGGCCGGGACGTTGACTGTAGCATACGGCGCGTAGGATTTGATCAGGTCGATCTCGTCGAGCGTTGGGGCAGACTTAGCGAGGTCTAGGCCTTCGACTAGGGTGGCGTTGTTTGCCGGCGTAAACGTAAGCGCTAGCCCCCTGATCTTTGTCCTGGCCAGTATACGTTCGTCCTTCTTGCCGCGTTCGACGATGCCGCCTTCGACCGAGCATTTCATCTTAAGCGGAGAATCAGTTCTGAACTGGTGCTTGATTATAGCGGCAGCGGCTTTGGCAGAGCGATGGTCTTCGTCGTCGAAGAGTAGACCTTCTGTGTAGATATACGGTGCCTTTATCTTGTTCCAGTAGTATCTGTGACGATCGGTATCGCAGTCTTCTAAACCAAAGATCTTCTTTACACCAGTAATACGACCGATTACATCAGGTAACTTATTAGAATGGTTATCATTTATTATGCCACGACCAGCTTCAAGTTCTGAAATATCAGCGCCTCCAACATCAAGGATCTCGCCTTGTGTATCTCGTAGCTGGGATCCAGCAACTGCATCAAATTTTGTGGCCACTATAGATCTCCCTACCTTACTATCTTTATAGATTGTACCACTTAGGTTTATCTATCCACTCTCGCCCCAGAAGTTTTTGGCATATGTCTTCTCCCTCTGGGGTTTTAAAATCATTCTTAGTCCTGTTATCGATCGCCCACATCGGCCTCAAGTTTGTGTAATGCTGTAACTTTATTAGCTCTTCTTCGTTCTGCGCTTGAGAGCAAGGACATATATGATCGATGTCCCAGCCATCTGGTCCACGTTTGCCTTTATTTTTCCAACTCATGCCAGGCTGCCACAGCGACTCTATGTGCTTAAGCACTTCGTCTATAGGCATACCAAGCATATCCGCGGATTTTTGAGTTTTCTTATATTGCTTGCCTATAGCCATGCCGATGCACGTCCGCAGCGATCTTTTGTAATAGACATGATTCCTAGAGACCGGTCTACAACACGACGATATGCCGCCGCACTTAAAGGATGACTCGTTGAAGCTTTTCTCGCTGCCGCAAACTTCGCAGCGACAATTGTACGTGCGACCAGAATAAGAGAAAACCACCCATGAACCGTTAGCAAGACCGACTACAGTAGAGCCGCGGGTTGAGTTGTGTCGTTCTATTGTTTCTCTTATTTTTAAGCAGCCGCAAGATTTAGACTTGCCGTATCGCAGGCAGGCATAGCTTGTTTCGTGTTCTTTTCCGCAGTCGCATAAGCATTTAAAGCGTCTATTTTGACGATCGGTACTTGTTTCTTCTACGACAACCAGTTGACCAAATCTAGTGCCAGCTTCTATCTCTACGTAGTTCCAAGCTTTCCTCATATACACCTCAATAATAAAAATAGCCTAAATAGGCATCTTTATTATACCATATCAAAGCCTTACGCTGACACTGCTACTCGCAGTATATGCTGTCGTCGCTTATCGATGAGTCCTCTATGACGCTCTCGTCGTTGAACAATGACTTCAGCTCTGCCACGCTGGTCTTGTCTTGAAGCTTAGCGATTGATTTCTCTGATGTTTTCTTGACGGTGTCTACGGAGATCTGCAGGAGCGCGGCGATGTCGAGGTCGGACGAGGGTGAGTCGTACATGAAGTGGGCCTCGTACTTGAACCAGCAGTATCCTGAAAGTTGGTGCGCGATGGCCCAGGGGCAGCCCGGCATCCTTGCCTCTTCGTCTTCTGTGGGTTCACGACCAAGTGCCTTTATGGTCTTCAGCCTAAGCACGGCCAAAGGGCACCACGTGTCCGGCAGCGCCTTAAGCTGCCTCGGGCATCTGGCCTTGAATCTTTTGTCCAGATCACCCACTTTAAGTTCCCTCTCTTTTGTTTTCTTGTGAGGTTTTTAATAAGTGGTCGTTTTCCCAAATAGGCTGAGTATTCTTATAGTTATGCAAATCTAAATTACTATAATCTGTACTTAATGGAATTATATGATCTATGTGCCATCCATTTATACCATAGTTTTCCCAAGTCATGCCGGGTAAGAATTTAGATTCTAAGTATTTTATATAAAAATCCATAGAGCAACCTAAGTATTCAACAATAGACATAGACTTATTGCTTTTTAATGCTCTTTTGAGTCTACTTTTAATATTTTCACGAATCTTTGAGGGTGTGTGAGTTTTCTTTCTATTGTTTTGATATTTTATTTTCTTAGTTCTTCTATTTTCTTTCGAGCAGGTTTCACACAATACACGCCTAGATCCTTTTAGAGCAACGTTTCCGCATGCACATTTTTTAGGCACTTTAGGTCTAAGGACCTTAAGTTCTTTATATTTATTTGATTTTGCTTCCGATATTTTGCGAACTCTATCTGGATCATTTGCTCTACGAATTTGTTCGTTTATTTTCCAATCTTGTTTTCTTTTATCTTTATAGCAATTGCTACACAGCCTATATCTTTTATGAGATACAGGCTGTCCGCATGTGCATTGCTGATTAAATTCTAGATCGCCCACTGAATCCTCACTTTACGTCTGCTTTTTTGCGCAGTCAGCAAAGTTATACTCACGAAAGGTCTATCGGACCCCCGCAGCACGGGCACTCCAGCGTCTTTGTTCCTGTTTTCCATATTGTTATCTGCTGATGGCGGCAGGATCGGCATTCGAGAAAACCGACGCACCATATGCGTCGGTAGTCGTCTAGGTTGAAGAGGTTCTCTTCGTCAGACATCTTTGAAGCCTATCAGGGAAAGAGCTGGTGGCACTTCATCTCGATCAGCGGCAGGGCTTCTGCACCCATGGTCTGAACGTGCATGTCTACGCAGCGGTCGCGGTAGACGTGGCGGTCTAATCGGTTAAGGACCTCGTCTCCTAGCAGGAACCCGACCACCAGGGCCAGGATCGTCGCCGACGCGTATCGCAGTAAAACTTTTAGATCTACTTTCATCACTGTGCCTCTGCTTGCTGGGTTGTTGCCTTAGGTGCCGACCTGACACCGATAAGCTCTACGATGTGGCGTGATCCGTTGATGCTCGTCTCGACCGTGTGGCCGACGGACTTGCCCAGGAAACCGTCCACGATGTCCTTGTTAGAGATCTCGCTCAGCGCGGTCTTTGACCTGAAGATGCCTCTGTCTTCGGGCTCGTCGGGCGTCGTCGACGTGATGATGACGATGTCCTCAGGAGAGGACACGACCGTGGCGGCTTCCAGTCCGCGAGCGGTGTCGTCTCGGTCCGACGCCGACTGCCAGTCCTCGAGCTTGAACCTGTCTGCCTCTTTTGCTAGTAGGGTCTTGTCTACGTTCAGCGTAGAGACGATCGCGTTTAGCTTGTACTGGGTGTCGTTCAGCGCCCCGTAGAAGCGGGTAAGATCGTCCTGCATCGGGCGGAGCTGCTCCATCAGCTGCTTCATCAGCGCCTGATTTACTCTGATGGCCAAGGAAAGGTTCGTGGCCTCTTTCTCGAGGGCTTCGAGTCTCTCCGAGGTGCTCACTACTCGTTTCTTGTTCTTGTGGTCCATAATTCTCATCATGCCTCCCGGTTTATGTTGATCAAGCTCGCTTCTCGCGGACTCGGTCTGCTAGTGCCTTAAGTATGGCGATGTCTTCTGTAGACAGCTGAGGAACGGATCTGCCGGTACCCAGCAGCTGGGCCAGCTCTACGTTCAAGAACTCTCTGATCTTGTTCTCGATGATCTCGTACTCGTTGCCCTTGCGCTTGATGATCCTTGACGACAGGATATCGTTGATCGCGTTGGCTTGCTGCAGCTTGAGCTGCTCTGGCGTTAGCTTGGATGTAGTGTCTATCTTCACGACGTTTGACTCTGGAAGTTTTTCCTGTGCCTGTGCCATATCTTCTACCTTCTCGGGTGTTGACGTCTTGGCTTCATTGAGTATCGGGGCGATGTCTTGCTTAGTCAGTTTTACGAAACCGTACTTATAGGCAAGCGCATCGTAGAGCTGAATGGCAGAATCAAAGTCTGTTCGCGTCAGGGGCTCGTTGTTGTCGACGCACCTTTTCCAGTGCGCCTCGATGTTGTCATCGTACATCAGGATGCGGGTGACGTCGTTCTGCTGCTCGATCTCGCGAAGGATCTCTAGATCGTCGTCTGAGAGTAGCGGATTTCGCCGGTATACGTAAGGCCACACGCACTCACCGTAGTGCGATCTGTCTAGTACGACATCTTGCCCAGACAATGACACTAGGGTATCGATCATATCGTCAAGATATGATGGCCCAGTGTAGCCTGGCTGGTAGTATTTTTTATCAGGAGCGGAGAAATGAATGTAGCGGTAGCCTTGGGCCTCATATGCTTTCGCAAGCGTACTCTTGCCCGAACGATCGATGCCTTCGATTATGATCAGAGCCATATAGACCTCCATGCATCATATTATACACATGGGATCTATATGTTTGAGATGTCACTCTTTTTCGGCTTCTGCGGCGGCGTTTATCGGGTTGCGCATGACCTGGCCTTCTACGCTTCCAGCTCGAGTTGCGCCGTACTGCTTAGCGGATTCCTGAAGCTGCTGTACAGGAGACTCTTGCTTGCTTTGCCGAACCGCTGCCTGAGCATCTGCTTGTTTTTGTCTTTCAGCCTGACCATCGACGACATCTTGCTGAGACTGAAGCTGTTGCTGCTGCATTTCCATCTGTTGCTGCTGTTGATCTTTTGCTTCTTTATGGGCCTGCTTTGTCATAAGCAGATTTTGAAATTGAAGGAACATAGGATCGCCTGGTAGATATTTTAATTCATTTCTATTTGTTGCTCCAGTATCACCCAGAAAGAACTCACGTTGCTCTCCCTTGGTCATCATCTTGTCTACAAGAGTCCAGAACGACTGATTAAGAGGAAGATCTGCAATTGGATGACTAAGGGGTTTTTTGTCTTCATTTTTCAGAAGATCGTTCATAGAAGCAAAAACTGTCTGCTGCGCTTGTCTGAGCGATATATCTGTCTGAGGTGTATCGTCCGTGTAGCCTACGAACTTGAACTTATAGCGCTCTGCCAGCGTTTTGTCCAGCGCAGGAACGACATCTTGGTTTATCAGGTCCTCGATGAAGAACAGTATCGGCAGCAGACCACGCTCGCGAGAGTACGTGATCTTGAACTGGCCTGACTCTTTGGCCTGAGAGGCCGCGCGACCGTTCGCCGTGGTAAGGTAGTCGAGGCCGACCTCGATGGGGTCGATCTGGAACTGCGCGCATATGCTTCGCATGATGTGGGAGTTGAAGTTGATGTACTCCATCTCCTTGGCCGAACCAGACATCGGTATCCACTGCACGTCGTCTAGGCCGGCGACTATAGGCGTCCGCCAAGCATTGTTGGATCCTGATATAGTGTTGTAGAACTGACGACGGAAAGATGCAAGAGTGTTCTGAGTAACCGTGCCCTTAAGGTGTAGTATTCCTCGTGCAGCGTAGCCATGGGTGAAGTAGTTCGCATTGTATGATTCCACGTTAAGGTGGTTCGTGATCATTATCACCGACTGCTCGACCATGGATATGGCGTAACCGTTCGAGTCTGCAAAGTTCTTGGGATTGAACAGCTTGAAGATCATGTCCTCGTCGCCGAAGACGTTGAGGACTCGGTTGTCGACCGACTGCTGGACGTACTTGAAGTACTCGATCTCGGGCGTGTTTACGTGGCCGCGGTTAGACGAGTCGTTGTCGGATCTTTTCTTGTGATACAGGTCTACGGCGACCTTGGCCTGGCCCTCTACCGTGGCTCGGTTGATGTTGGGGTTTACCTTGTAGACCGTCTCCGCGGGCAGGGGACGGAACCTGTGAAGGCCGCCTTTCCTGGTCAGGACCTTCTCGCACGCGATGTGGCCGAAGCAGAGCGCGTCCCACACGATGAGCTTGACGAACTCGCCGAAGAGCATCTCCTCGCCGCGAGGCGTTCCGTCTATGCGACCGCAGTGGTAGACGAAGTCTTCCAGCATGCGGATGTTGTCGATGTCTTCCTGAGACATGGCCGAGTGGTCTGTCTTGACGAACTTGTATCCCATGTCGAAGCGCTTGTGCTGGGGGCGAGAGAACCTCAGGACCGTATCGCAGCGGATCTGAAGGATCGTGTTCACGAGCCAGTCGCGCATCGATATCTCGCGCAGGGTTCTGTTAGATATGCGAGAGACCCTGCTCTTTGAGAGAAAGTAGTTGTGGACCGCGTGGTCGTAGAACGGGTCGGTCAGTATGGCCTTGGCGCCTACGAGCTCGCCGGTGCCCGGCTGACTTTGGGATTTGTCTGGCGCGTCGTCTGCGTCGACTTTTGTTAAGTCCTCTATGTCCTTGCGAATCGAGTCGGTAACCGCTTTCTTGATATCTTCAATCCAAGACATAAAGTCTCCAATAATATGCGCTTTTATTTATTATACTTATCAAAACGTCCAAAGAAATCCACCGTCTACAGACTTATCGTCTTCCTCGTCATCGATCTCAGACAGCCTTCCTATTTTACCAAGCTTATCGGCATTAACCTCTGGATTAAACGGCAGGTTGTTGAGTTTCGCGTACTCTTCTGGAGTGGGCGCCTTGAAGAAATTTCCATTGTTATCAACCAGTTTTGCCATATCGACGTCCAAACCGGCAGATGAAAGCACGATCTGGTTCTTGCCGAAAAGGTTCGTCAGCGGGTATCGTAAAGCATCCAGCCAGTGATCGTGCTCGCTGTCTGGAGTGTCTGATATCTGGCCAGCGGCATCGGTTTTGTAGTGGTAGAGCTGGAACTCCCTTATCAGAGCCTGACATGTCTCCTGAGCAATGAAAAGCTTAGACTCGGCAGTGCCTGGAATCTTAAGCCACTTCTTTATGATCTGTATGCCGGTGTTGATGTTGCCCTTGTCTGTGTTTGTCGAAGTCGGAAGGCCAAGCTTCCTCATCTCTACTGCGTCACCAGGATCCGCTTGGTCAGGAAAGTAGAGTTGGATACGGTATGGCTGATGCCACTTGTTCTTGATGTGGTGCATCCACGTGGGCCTTGATATATACGTCATGCCGTCGCATCTTACGACGTATATGTTCTCTTTTGCGTCCACGAAAAATACCACGAGCGTGTGCGGGTTTGACCATCCCCAGTCGATGCCGGCGTACGCTGGAAGACCCATGTTGTGACAGTTGCCGCTCAGCGATATTACTCCGTTGCGGCGAACAAATAACCTAGACGAGGGCATCGTTACACAATAGACCATTCCATCGTAGTCTACTTCACCTATGTTTCCTTGTGTTTTATTAGAATATTCGCTCTTGTTGGTTCCGTTGTTGATGTAGTACGAACGATCTGCTGGCTTGTTGTTTGTCTTAAAGTGAAAATTAACTCTAAAACGTCTTAGGTACTCAGTCCCTGTGTTCTTGTGCGTTTTGCCTTGATTACCCTGCATTGAAAGAGAACTCTTATATCCCAATCTAAAGCATAGCTCTTGAACATCGTTGGCAAGCTGCTCAGAGCCTGTTGAATAATAAGGCTGTTGCCTTGATCCGTCGAACATGTACGAGCCGTCCCCGAAGCATAGCCACTCCAAAAGGATCGATAGCTGCCTGCGGGAAGCTTGTTCAAGTATGTTCCTAGATATCAACTTGTTGACGGCAAACTTTAAAGGCTTTAAGTAATTATATAGTTCTTTGTTGTATACGGACCAGTTTGTCGTATAGTCAACCTGATCCCGAGCATCAGACTCTCTGTGAAGCTTGTTGGGCCAAGCTATCGATGCCATAAGCCGCTCAACCTTGTCAGAGGCGTCTCTGCTCTTAGACTGAGAAACCTCTACCTTGTTGTGCCCCCACTCGTCGTTTGCTCTTGTCGAACTCATAGAGCCTTCGCTCAGCCAAAGCCCCATGAAGGCCATAAACTGATCGCCGGTCATGAAGCTTATAGGAGATTTTATGTCCATGTTGTTTGCTGTAGAGCCGGAAAGCCAGGTAGCCGGTATGTAAAAATCGTTCAGCTCGTCAAGAGAGTCTGCTCGCTGCTTCAAAAGCTTTATCTCTTGCTTCTTTCTGAAGTTTCTACCGTGAAGGTACTCGACATCGTGGTTGGGAGTAACCAGAAGGTCGAGATGGTGCTTGCCTCCGCCTATCTCATTGTAAAGGTTTACCATCTTTCCCTTATAGTGATACGAGATGTGCTCTATCGGTTTCTGGTAGTTTAACACACCACCGTTGTCTAGGGTGGCTAGAGTGTCATACTCAGTAAGATCTTTAAAAAGCTTAAAGCCGTTGTTCGTCAAAACCTCAGTGTCGTCACTGAAGCATTTCTTGACGAATATATCGTGGTTGCACTCGCCAGGAAACTCTTTTCCGGTCAGCGACAACCACATCTGGTTCCAGGTCTTGACGTGCATGCGCTCGTCGAACTCTTTGTAGATGATCCCCTCGACCGACGGCTTTAGATTCATCAGCTGGGACATCGCCCAGTCAGGACCCTCTGACAAGACCTTCTGCGCGAGCTCGTCTATAGACTTGAGCATCGGCGATTCTGAGACTTGATTCTTGGCGTCGCCGAGGCATATAGGAGCGAGTGGGCATTTCCCGCAGCCTATGTACATCTCGTATCTCTCGTACTCTTTCTTCCTCTGCTCGCCGAGCTTCTCGAACTCTGACGGAGATCTCACGTCGAACGACTGCTGATCGATGTAGTATTCTTGGCGCTGCGTTCCAGATCGTGAGTCTGGGCATCGCTCGGTGAACTCAAATGCGGTCCAGCGACGAACATGTCTGCCCTGCTTCTCGGCGTTCTCGATGGCTTGGTTCATGAGACCGTATCGCGACTTTCTGGTCGATATGCCCACGCGCAGCGGCTTACGGCCGCGCTTGGAGTCGAGCATACCGGAGATTTCTTTGTAGGCTCTAAGCCCCTCGCCTGATACTGTATCAATCTCGTCCACCACGACCAGCGGCACGTGTGGTCCATTGCAGTTGTGGTTGATGGTGCCGTCAGCTGTAACAAACGAATTTGACATCGGATTGGTCGGATCGTCGCTTGAACGAACCTCCAATTTCGCTATTTGCTTTATGCCCGTGCGCTCGATTTTCGTTACCTTAGCCATCTGAACCTCTGTCAACGCTTAAGACCATCTTCGCCTGACCCGCGTCGTAGATCTTGACCAAGCCAAGCTCTTTGGCGTACTCTTTCTGTGTCAATTTTCTCTCGTCCATGTTAGCCTTGCAGAACAGACGATTGTAGGTCTTGTCGTAGTCGGTCCACTTCCATCCCAGCGTGGTGCCGACGTGCACGAAGCCCATGTCCTTGAGCGAGGCGACGTCGCCGTACCGCAGGTCGACGAACGTGTAGATCTTATCTATATCGAACGTCTTTATAGCATACTTGAGCAGCTTGGAGTAACCGCCAACGACCACGGTGCTCAGCGCAGAAGCGAACCTTACTATTTTTACTTGACTGCCCTCGAACCTTAAGGAGAGCAGGACTTTTATCTGATCTACGTCCTTGAGGGCCAGATACACGGAAGCGGACGCGAACCCCATGAGATGGTTGGCCTTGAGGAAGGTCTTCGCCTCCGGTGCGGTCACTTGTCTTATATCAAGCTTCCTGGCATGGAGTTTATCTTTCACCGCGCCAGCCTTTACCGCTATCATAGAGTCGACGATCGACCGCTTGTAGATCACCTCGTCTGCCCTGAACTGCAGGAGCCTTAAGTTAAACTCTTCTGCTTTTAGCCTTGCCTTCAGGTGGTATTTCTTGTGTAATGTTTTGTCCGAGTGCCAGTATAGACCGTCGACGTTGACGTAGACGCGATCGGAGACCTTGAAGTCAGGTCTTATGTTGCATCCTTTTGCCGGGAACTTATCGAACCTTGATAACATAGGATTTGAGCTCATTAGCGTTTCTATGTCGCTCATGGTAAAGTGCTCTTCGACTAGGCTGATAAAATCGCTCTCCGTAGCTGGTAGGTGCTTGGCATAGATCTTGCACACGAACGAGTAGCTTATCTTGTCTGCGAAGTTGAGCTTCCATATATCTTTGATGGATCTTCCGTCTAAGCTCTTAGCTACGCCGATCTCTTGAAGTTTTCGTAGCCTATCCGCTGGATCCGCCTTTGTCCTTTTAGATCTCTTTCTCTCGTTTAGTCTTAATCTTCTTTCGGCTCTGGTCTCTTCTTTCTTCTTCAAGGCCTCAGGGCTAAGGAAGCGGGACCTGTTCTTGTCTATCGTCTCTGGCAGGAGCAGCGGAGTGGACACGCCGTACCGCTGGAGGTTCGTGCTCGCTATGTCGTGGTATTTTTCCTTTATCCTCTGACTCATCTTTGCCCTGAAGTCGTCTGTGGTGTGGGTCGACGCACGGCTGTCCGACAGCTTCTTAGACTTTCTTCCAGGATGAGACTGACCGTAGAAAGCAACCTTGTACACCGGAGCCCACCACTCTCCGTGGTCTACGTCGATGAACTTGGCTTTCTTGTTGGAGGAAGAGTACGAGCTTGAGTCTATAAAAACTAGACCTTGATGGTTTGTATCGAGTGCGGCGATTATGTCCGCAAGCGATATCTTTCTTCTATTGGGGTGCTTTTGGCCGCATGTGACCACCTTCGTAGGCGTCGCCCACCACTCTCCGTGGTCTACGTCGATGAACTTGGCTTTCTTGTTCATGCCGCAGAAGGTTGAGACGTCTATAGACACTAGGCCGCCGTGCTTCTCCAGCAGAAGCTGCCGTATCTTGTCTGGTGATGTCCTGACGTTAGACAATATAATCCCCTTAGTGCCATAGGGATTATACCCGATATTTATCAATTAGCCTTGATTACGGTGCATTTTTTTTACAAAGCAGCTCATGGACCAATCCACCCCCTTCCCAGAAGCCTACTGCACGATGCTATTGCTTGCTCCGTAGCAGTGTCACGCTTTGCGAAGTTCTCGTCTTTCCACATCGGGCTAAGGTTGGTGTAGTGCTGCAGCTTTATGAGCTCTTCTTCGTTCTGAGCCTGAGAACAAGGACATATGTGGTCGATGTGCCAGCTACCAAAGTTGTCCCACGACATCCCCGGCTGGAACAAGGACTCCAGGTGTCTTCTAACTCCCTCTATGTTGAGCCCCAACAGCTTCTCGGCCTTGTCGTTCTTCTTGTAGCGCCTGTTGATCGAGTTGGTTATCCTCACCCTTATGCCGCGCACGAAAGCCGTTTCTGGATCGAATATCTTCCAGTGTGAAAAACAAAGTTTATGCTTGAAGGCATTGTTGTCGCATGAAGCATGGGAGCATTTCTTTTTAGGTTGCCTAATTCGCCACGCTTGATAATGCGTGCCACATAAGCCTTTTTTCTCAACCTTCTTTGTGCACCCAGAAATTGAGCACTCTGGGGCCTGTTTTAGTTTGTTGGCGTTGTAGTGCACAGAACAAAGCCCGTTGTGCTTTGCATTTTCTTTGCAGTCATATTCGGAGCATCTAGGTCGAGTTGCAAATCTATCTTTATCGTAATGGGACCTACACATGCCCCTGCGAAAGATAGAGGAACCACACTTGGTGCAGCCTTTATCTAGGCGGCATTCCTTGCACGTCGTGTAGACATTCTTGTAGAGAGGCTTCTGGCAGGATTCACAGTAGTCGGCTTTACGCTTTAACTTCTGCATGCGCTCGCGTTGAGGTGCTTTCCAAGGATGAGATCTCGTCGGCGTCGGTGAGGTGCTGAAGCTCGATCCATCCGCGCTGGGTCCAGACTTTGTGGTCGAGGGTTCCTTCGATGACTCTTCCATCTTCTAGCTCTATCCTTATGCACTCGGCGTCTTCTAGCTCGTTGCCGAGGACCTCGACGAAGCCGGTGGTGTCTTTGATAAAATCGCCTGGCTTGAAATCTGCCAATGATCTTATTGTACCATGCACATCGGTTGACGTAGCGGAGGAAACCAGGCACGCTCGCAGCGTGCACGGGAGCACTTCAAGTGTGACTTTCTCACTCTTGATGTTGAACACTGACTTCTCCATCGTCATCTTCTCTAGGATCTTGTTCTCTTCGCTGACCTTCGGTGGGTTCACTATCGGCTTTATTCGGTCTGAAAGAAGGAATTTCTGCTGATACTCGTAGCATCGTTTTGCCTGAGAAAGGATCGCGCCCACGTGCACCACATCGCGCTGATCGTGCATCAGCACTAGAAGCTCAGCTATGGCCATGCCGAGGGTGTTGTGGCTGATGAAGCCGTTCGACCAGTACGCGTGATCGACGTCTACTTCAAGATCGTAGAAGTAATGTTTGCCAAAGGCAACTGAATCTACGGTCTCGTAACACCCCCTCCTGACGAAGGAAAGGTAGTCGGCCCAATCATATTCCTCTAGGCGTTTCGCTAGATCTATGAAATAATCGATCTTGTAACCGTAGACATAAAGCTCCTTAGCCTTCTCGCCAGATCCCCAAAGATCTTTAGAATACTTTATATCGGAGTGGGTCTTTTTTCCCGCCTCGAGACGCCAGTATCCATTCGCGATCTCATACTTGTCTTTTATAAAAGATGCAAAGGGTTTCAACAATTTAGACGGATAGCGAAACTGCTCGTTCATCTTAGCGCTGTAGATCTTGAAGGCCTCGCGCTTAGAGAACAATGGCATCAAATATTCTGGTAGAGCGGTTTTATAATCGACGCAGTGATACTCCACTACGTGGTCTTTAACAAACTTAGTTGTAGAAGGCTTGCGTCGTTTTTTGTTGATGACGGCATGAACACCGAATAAATTCAAAATCTGAGCTATTTGTTTTATGAGCTCTGGATTGGCTAACGTTATCGAGTCTTTGGAGCCATCGGTCTCCATCATTCCAGATATAAAACCAGCCAGAAAACTTGGACTATGGTTCAATGTCTTCAGCTTTTTGAAATAGCAGAGTTCGCCCTCGATAATGGAGTCGCAGTATTCTCTTAAAGCCTTGCTACAGATACCAGCTATACTGAGATTTGGCGATCTTTTGTCATATTTCACTTTTGGTTCTACGCCAAAATGTTTGACTATAGTATCTATATATATTGCTAATTGATCTTTATCTTTTGCGGCAAAAGATATGGCATTATCAAAGCGACTAACAGAACCATCTCCGGTTATGCAGCCAACAAGCCATCCTAGTTCGTAATCGTTAGAAGACGTGTCTACTAAGGCACCTAGTGACTCTAAGGACCTATAGATCAACTGGCCCGGAATAAGATTTTTCATGTAGACCCAGTCGATCTTGCCGGTCTCGGGGTCAAGGGCTTGAACACGATGCTTTAAGGAACCAGTCAAAGACCATGCGCCATCTTTGGTAAGATGTTTGGTAGTAATGGTTACGCCATCTTTAATGCCTTCGTCAAAAGTTTCGACCACGGGTTTCCAGGACCAGCCGGTCCAAACTAAATCGCCAACCTTAACGTTTTGTACATATTTGGTACCACTATTGGTAATGATTACAGTATCTTGCGAAACGCACTTACCGCTGCCCCTTCCTGCAACATACAGTAATTCTTGGATATTTTGCGGATTGTTGTTGTTCGTGCATATGTCGTACACGTCCCAAACTGCATGAAAAGGAGTGGTGTCTGCATACCTGGAGACCTTGCAGTCTGGCAGGTGTAGGTTGAAGAAGTACCGGATAAAGTTCTTGAGGTCTTTCTCCGTGCGGCACGGCGTTAGCAGTATACGCTCCAGCTGCTCTGGCGTAAACTTGGACGCGTTCTCTGAGATCTTGCGGTTTATCACCTCCTGGCGCGCAGCCTTGGTCTCCTCGATCTTCTTCTGCTTGATCTTTGGTCGGTCGATTATAGACTTATAGTGCCCGGTGCAGTAGCCTCTGGACTTCAACGGTTTGCTGCAGCCTTCTACGGTGCATGTCCTGTTCTTACTGTCCATCGTCGTCTACCTGCACGAGCTGCTCAAGGAGCATGGCCTCTTCTGACTTTGGCAGAAGCTTCTTCGTCGACTTAGTCTTTACCACCCTCGCCTCCTGCTGCGCGTTCGGGTTGGTGAGCGAGCGGACCGAGTCGGTGACCTTGGCCAAGGTGTCGATGACCTGCTGGTACTCTTTGAAGTTCTTTATGCGCATGTTCGGCAGCGGGTTGTTCTTGGGATCGTCAAGGAACTTCCTTATCTCGTCCGCGTTCTCGACCGACGAAACGGTTATCATGTCGGTCAGGAACTCGACCTGCTCTACGGTGGACCTGATTATCCTGGCCCTGATGCGGTCGTATATCGAGCTCGCCAGCCTTTCCTTGTCCTTCACCCATCCGCCGGCGGCAGCCGTGTACAGTATGCGCGACTTGGAGTACTGCGGAAATCGAGCGGCAAGTTCCTCGGTGCTGTAGCCGATCAGGAACAGCTCGTATATCGGTGATGCTTCTTGTTTGTCTATCGCGCCTGACGCAGTCGGCTGACGAAGGTAACGCTCGATCTCTGCGATCTGTTCACCGGTCAGCCCGTGCTTCTGCTCCGAGCTTAGCTTTTTCTTCGACACGCAAGGTCTCCCACACTGGGTGCAAAGAGATGTTGTGCAGCGTCTGATTTAGACGCAGCAACCCTATCATCTTATACCTTGATATCTGCTCGTTGGATAGACCTAAAAGGATGAGAACTATGATTGAGCGCTCTAGGTCGGTGAAATTACTGAGTATATTCTGAACAAAGCCGACCTTAAGCGTTGAGGTGTAGAGGTTCACTATGTCGTCGGCGATCCTGTCTCTTATAGAGTTTCTGAAGCTTATGTCTTCGATATTACTGTATAAATCAGAGTCAGGGTTTTCTAGGTATCGCACCCAAAGATCCTGACGATCGTCCTCGTTGGTCGAAAGTCTATCGATCTTTTCCTTTATCATCATTATCTTTGGATCTTTGTTCCTCATACTCAGAACTCTTCTTTAACTCCATTGATGTGGCCCATCCCGGGCCACAATACGACCGCACAAACGTCGACAGCAACTGCTGAAACTCAAGGTTTCCGTTATTGCTAAGGATACGTCTTGTTCTCCACATAGCCCATACAGAGCCTAGACTCTTGAGCTCTTGATACTTATTATAAGCTTTGACCAAGGATGGGGCCGCATACAAGACGTAGTGTACGCGCTTATTGTCTGGATCTATCGATAGTTCCAGTGCTGTAATGTGCTTGTTGACGATGCTGCCGTACATGAAAAGCGTGTCTTTGGCGTTGTCGGTGAAGAGGCCGCTGTTCATAAGCCAGCGCTGCTGGTCTAGGTACTCGCTGGATACCGTGCTCATCGATCCGTCCTCGTGTAGTGTCTCAGGGTTGACTTAAGGGTGTCCCTGTCGATTCCTCCAGCGTAGACCTTGTCTACGTACTGGTCGGTCATAGTCTCGATCGTAGGAGCCGATATAGAGACCCTGGATGATCTTGCCGTGTCCGTGAACTCGGTCTTGAAGGTCACGTGGGCCACTTTCTTGAGTTCCTTGATCTCTTTGGACTCGAGCATGGCCTTGACCTCTGCCCTTGGCCCTATAAGTTTTACTATCCACATGTCTGTCGAGTTTATGTTCATAGCAGAATCTTTGCCGACCTCGAAGTCTAGGGTCCGCCACATAGGAAAGGGTGACTCTATGAACTCCTGGGACATATCGGATATGTCTAGTATGGTGAGTCCTTTGGTCTGTCCCGCATCGCCTGCAGATAGACACATAGGCGTACCTGGGTATAGAACTCTGCCAGATCCCATCGGTCCATACTCGAGAACCTGCTTCTTGTGAATATGCCCAGATGCGACAAGGTCGCAATCCAAGACATCAGTTGAGATTCCGTCAGTAGCCGTCTTGAAGCCATAGTCTGCGCCTATGAATGTGTTGTGCGTTATCGCGACGCTGGTTGAGATCTTAGGCCAGTCTCTTGGGTCATGGACGTAGGGGACATACGTTATGCCGTCTGCCACGGTGACGACGTCGGCCACTATCAGGTTTTTACTCTCGAAAGGCTCGAGCGCGTGATACTCGCTTGAGTTGGGTTTATGCATGTCGTGGTTGCCTAGGAGAAGCACGGTCGGGATCTTGAGCTCGAGGAGACGGTCGAGATGCCTAGAGACCGTACACATCACCTCTGCTCGGATAATGGCGTGGGTGTCGAACGTGTCGCCTAGGTTTACGATCAAGTCTGGCTTCTTGGTCTCGGCGATAAACTCCACCCACTCCAGTAGGGCCTTGCCCTCTGAAAGATGGGTGTGGCGGATATGTGGGTCGCCGATGAGCAGGATTCTAGTCATATCTTTCCTTCAGATCTTGAAGCTGAGATTTATCGAGTCGATGCTCTTGACTATCTTGAGTCGCTCTATGGCTCGTATGAAGCACACATACACCATGTATGCCTCAAACGAGTCTAGATCATAGTCGTCGTCAGGATCACGCATCATAGACCGCGACTTCCTGCTATCGAAAGCAGTCGCTCTATCTCTGGATCCGATATAGCGATGCTTCTACTCATCTTGAGTCTGCAGAACGCGTACACAACCCTGACAATCAGGAAACGGCCCTTTACTAATCGTCTTAGGTTGTGGTTCGCTAAGGTGTTCATACGTCGTCTTCCACAAACCCAGACGAGTCGATCTCGACCTTGGCGTCCTGATGCTCGTAGCAGGCACTTAGGATACGGTTCTGGAGATCTTTGTCCCCTATCACCATGTTCTTGATGTTCTGCTCGCCGCGAACCGGTGCCTCGTTTGCGAAGCACCACATCTGCGGGTTCTCTCTGCCTGTGTCTGGGTTTGTAGGATGCTTGATGACACCCAATGCTTTAGCGAGCTCGAAGATCTCGCCTCCCGTGTCGATGACGCCTAGGTCGTAGTGGAACGTGAACTCTGCCTGGCGAGCAGGCGCGCCCATCCGGTTCTTCTTCACCTTTACGCGAACCTTGTGGCCTACTTGAGCCGCTGCGCCGGTTATGGTCTCGCCTGACTCGATCACGCCCTTCTTAGAGTCAACGCGTGTGATCTCAAGCATAAGATCTGCCGCGTGCTTGAGCGCGTGGCCTTCTGAGATGACGTACGGGTTGCGCAGTGCCTTCATCGGGTCCATTTGCGCCGTAACTTGTTGAATAAACAGGGTTAATAGTTTATGTTCTGCAACTACGGGGACCACGAGTTTCAACGCAGAGCCGAGGTACTGGGATCCACTACCACCCATAATTTGGTCAGTGGTCTGCTTGCGTACGTCCTTAGGATATCTGATCGACTTAATCGAATCGATCACAATGGCCTTGATCGGTGCGCCATCCTGAATCAGCTCAAGCATCTCACCGCCGATATAGTCGAAGATCTTAACCGGATCGTTTGATTTCCTTACGACAAGACGATCTGCGTCGCCGCCTAGTTTGATGAACATCTGTGAATTGAAGGAGTACTCGGCATCAAACCAGATCGCTAAAGCCTCTTTATCAAGCCTCTGAAGCTCGATCAGCGCCATCATAGCGAGCATCGATTTTCCAGAGCTCTCTGGACCATATAAAATATTCACTTTGCCTGGGATAAAGCCGCCTTGGCACGTGGCCCAATTTAAAGACGGAGACCAAGTAGGAATAGCCGAGGGTGTTTGAGATCTTAACTTAGATACAGCAACGCCTATATCGCTTGTTAGTTTAGACATCCATTTGTTTGTCGACATTTTTATGCTCCTTAAATTCTAAATATTGCTCTTTGGTGTTTAAGATCTTCTTATTTCTTTGCGTTCTACCGTGTCTGACATGAAATTCTTTATGGCATGTTTCGCAAAGACATACCAGATTGCTTAACTCGTTCAAAAGGTGAGGATGATTTGCATAATCGTATAGATGATGAGCATTCAATGCCACACCTCTTTTAGAGCAACAATCACAAGTATAGTCTGCTAACTCAAAACACTGCTTACGAAGTTTAATATCAAACTGCTGTTTTCTAACGGCTTCCTGCTTCCAGCCAAAGTCATCAAACTCATCTAGTGATATTCCACGAACCTTGCAACTAATCTTTATCTTTGTTTCTTCTGAGACGCTCTGTCCCTTGTTAGGGGGAGACTTTCCTAGATTTGCTTTGCGAAGCTTTTGCTTCATATCTTCACTCATTGGCTTGCCCTTGTTGGTAGGGACTCTACCAATTGAAGCTAGACCAACCACTTTATCTCTGCATTTTTTACATGGCCTATCAGCAGAAGAAATATCACTCATCTTAGAGTAGACAATATATCCCCTATCTAAACCACATTTATCACAATAGTGTCTGTAGAGCTTTTGTCTTTTGCCGCTATTTTGAATCCTTATTTGAAAATCTGTTTTATCCACAGACACTACACTTCATCCTTTCATGCCTTCCCAAGGCGTCATGTATCCATCTTCTGACAGTTTCTTTACCGCATCGATCGCGAACCTAAATTCTTGCACCTTGTTCCTCATCAGGAGGGACATGGCTTGTGCCCTGGCGTGAACTTCCTTGGCGTGCTGAACGTCAGGGTCCAGTGCCACGTACGCCTTACGGGACTCGACCGTGGGCTTCTCGTTTCTTTGCCTGAAGAAGTCTGGTGCTCTGTCTAGGTATGCGATCGCTTCTGCTGTATCTACTGCTGATTTTGCGTTGAGCTCTGCCTGAACCGCTTTAGCGTGCATCACTGACGTGACGTCATACGCGATGATGAACTCCCGCAGATACACGGGAGCCATCATCTTGTTGAAGCCTTGTCCGATGTCGCTGAGCTTTCTGGTGAACTCGGCGATCTTCTTTAGGTCGATCGCCTCCAGCGTAGACTCTATCGTTGCAAGGTCTACAGACACGGTTCACCTCAGTTGTCGAGGAGTGATTCTGCGTAAGAGAAGATATCGTCGTCGGACGAAGCGCGAGCTTTGCTGGCTGGTGCCGGTGTAGGCTTTTTGGCTTGCGTTTGTGCCTGAGCTTGCGCTACGGGCTTCTTGGCTTCCCAAGGAGGAGTCTCTTCATCGTCTGCGTCGTCGAAGCGGGTCGTGATCTTCTTTGCGGCTGGAGCCTGAGCCTTCTTGATGGGTGTAGGCGCTGGAAGCTCGTCTTCCTCGACCAAGAAGCCGTCTACCGCTGCGTCTGGGTTCTGCTGGTAGATCACGGAAAGATTTGCCATCAAGACATCTTTGAGCTCCTCGTACGACATGCGCTTGTAGAGGGTCGTAAGATCGTAGCCCAGATTGTCGTAGTTGTCTACGACGTTCTGCGGCAGAGGATCACGGTCGTCGATGTAGCTGATGCCTTTGGCAGTTTTCTCTTTGGCCTGACTCTTAGAGACCGAGTACTCGGTAGATGTGCCCTCGCCTTCTCGGCGGATCTTGAACCACACGCCAGAGTCGTCGTCCTCTGACAGGAGAGAGGTAGGATCTTGGCCGTAGTCTGTCACGTACTGCATCATCTGCTTCTTCATGGCGTCGTGCGCGGTTTTCTTGAGCTCGAGAAGACCGACCTCGCCGGCCTTGTTGCAGGCGTTGTAGACGTACGTTGCTTTTGGCTTGGTGGTCCAGATAACGTCGCTGATGGGCTTGAGCTGGTCTCGGATCTCTTCCTTGCTTAGGCCTTGGGCCTTAAGCTCTGTCTCGATGGCTTCGCGCTTCTTCTCGAGGCGAGCGATGTACTCGGTAACAGGACAGGCATCTTCGCCGAACGATCGTGGAGAAGCGTACGGACGACGACGGCCGGACTGAGGGTCGGTCAGCCATGCTACGACCCAGCGGCGATAAGCGTAGCCGTCTGAGTTCTCGCCGAACGGCGGCAGTACGCGGTAGACGTTGTCTCCTTGGTTTACTTCGTGGCGTTTCCAGCCTTTGCGCTCTTTGAGAGAATCGAGGTTGATCTTGAGTGGTGTCTTTGACATGTTAAGCTCCTAAGTTTAGTGAATAGACACAATGTCTAATGATATTATACATCCAATTCATTTATCGACAGGCTGAGAAGATGCCTTTTGCTCTCGGTTTCGGCGGTGGTTGTTAGAGGGTTTCTCTGGCTTAGGCAGCGGTGCAGGTTTTTCTTCAAGCTCTACCATCTCTACAAGAAGGTCTAACGCCTCAGAGACCTCAGGATCTGGCTTGGGTTGCTCTGGCTCAGATCTGTCGATCTTCACTTCTTCCATGATCTTGAGCCTGTCGACCACCTGCTCTACGGAAGGCTTGCGCTCTTCCACAGGTTTCTCGACCGTGAGATGGGCACCAGCCTCGCTGAGGTCGATCTTGCCGATGCCGAGCCTGAAGAAGACAGACTCGTCCTGCTCGTCGCCTGTGAAATATATGACTTTGATATCTAAGGATCTTTCCTTTATGACTGTCTCATAGTATCTCTGGTAGATGGTGGGATACCGCGCTTGAAACATCTCGTGAACCACCAGTGCGACCTCTTCGTCTGAGGCGCAGTATCGGCCCATGTAGTCGTGCGGGACGACGTTGCGGTACGCGTTGAAGCTGCGGTCGTACCTGCGGCCGATCTCTTCGGCTATCGCCCTAAGGTAGTTTGGGCCCAGTATAGCGGAACCGCCTTTCTTCTTGAAGCATGCTCTGACCTCTTCTACGAAGGTCGGCGGAGCCAGGACCATCTCCTGGTGCGAGATGATCTTAGGGGGAGATTTTGTAGAGACATAGACGCTGTTCATTATTCTCTCCTTGAGACATTTGCTGTGCAGTATGTTTGTACCTACAGGGTCTTCTTGCTTCTGGTGTCGTTTCTCTCTACCTTCTCGATCTCGAGTATCTCGAGCGTTGGTGAGCCTCTCCATCCGCGCTTCAGGTTGCCCATGACGTAGACCAGCGAGTCTACTGGAAAGCGAAAGGCTTTCTTCTGGTCCCACTTGATGCACTCCATGGTCGATAGACCGTCAGACAGAACCACTCTGACTCTAGACCACTGTCTTCCGCTCTTGGAGACGCCTTCCGCATGCTCCGAGGACTGATACAGTCCTATCATCGCGACCCTTACGTTATGGCCGTTTTCTGAGGACTCGCTCGACGCCACAAGCTTCTCGGCCACACTGACAGACGCTATGACAGGGACTGCTGGCGATGTACCGAACGCCAGCGGTATGTCTTTTCGCTTGGTCTCTCGCATCGCCGGCCACATGTCCGAGATCTGGTTTCTTATATACTGATCGTCGAGCACGGCCTTGTTGAAGCACTTGTAGACCTCACGCTGGTTGAGGAAGATGTTCAACGGCGAGACGTCTACCACGTCGTCTGGGATCTTCTTGATCTTCTTTAGCTTTGTGTAGTGCGACAGAAAACGCTCCCTAGCTTCTGCTATTGACTCGGTTTCGTTGGCGAGCTCGTCGAAAACGCCTGCCTTAAACAGAGCCCAGAAGTGAGACGAGTTTATGGGTCCGTTGGTCTTGGCAACGAAGTCCTCGAAGGAGGAGAACGGACCCTTGTCGATTATGTTCCTGATACTCGCTGGACCTAGACCTTTGACTGTCGACAGCGGAGCCGCGATCCTGTTTCCGACTATGGTGAATCTGTCGGCTGGATTTCTAACAGACGGCGGTATGATCGTGTTGCCGAGGATGGAAACGTAGTGGCGGATCTTTTCCTCGCCTGAGTTGTTGAGCTCTGCTGTCCACCACTCTAGAGGAAAGTTTCGTTTCAGATACATCGTTATGTAGCCAAGGTGTCCGTAGGCGGCCGAATGAGATCTGTTGAAACTGTAGTTCGAGTACGCTTCTAGAACCTTACACAGCTCTTCTGCCTGCTGAAGCGTCCAGCCATGCTTTGAGGTTTCAGTCCTAACTTTATCAAACGCCTTTGTCATCACATCGCGCTTCTTCTTAGCGATGGCCGACCGTATCTGGTCTGATTCTTCCAGCGTGTATCCGCAGAATTTAACCAAGATCTCCATTAGTTGCTCTTGGTAAGTGACTACGCCGTTGGTTTCCTCGAGGATCTCTTTGAGATCTTCGTGAACGTATTCCGGCTCGCGGGCTCCGTTCCTGACATCTATGTAGAACTGCGTTGCCGACACACCAGGGATAAATTCTACGTCCAACGCACCAGGGCGACACAGCGCCGTAAGGTCGGCAAGATCTTTTCGACACACCGGAGCAAACTGCTTGATGTAGCTCTTGATGAGGTCTGTGTTGAACTGAAACGAAGAGTCGGTCTTGCGCTTATAGAAGTCCTCGTACACGCCTGGATCTTCCGGCAGGCGATAGAGCATCTGAACGCCTTTGTCGTCTTCCTCGAGAAGATCGATGCCTGTGTTTGTTTTCACGAGATCTACCACTCGTTCGATGGTCTTGATGGTCGTGAGACCTAGTATGTCTGCCTTCACTAGGCCTGACTTCTCGACCATCGGAGCCTCAAACTGGGTCACCGGCACAGGACCAAGTTCCTCGTCGTCGAACACCATGGTCGGCACGCGCGTCTGCGAGATGTCTAAGGTCGATATCACGAAAGCAGAAGCGTGTCGACCCATACCCTTGGGAAGACCGATCAATCGCTTGGTGATGTACTCGATCTCTGGGTATTGCCTGAAGAAGCTCTGAAGCGTCTCGTTCGTCTCGAGATGGCCTCTGTGATATACGCCCTCTGAGTCTACGTATCCGTACAAAAAGTCGGCCTCGTCTAAGCCCTGCGGCGAGTCTGGTATCGTCGAGCATATATCCATGACCTCTTTGTCGGTGCGGCTCCTACCGAATATAGCGAACATGGCATCCTTGAGCGCGTTCTTGGTCTTGAACCTCTGAAACGTGCCGATCTGCGCGAAGCCTACGCCGTACTTCTCTTGAAGGTACTTGAGCACCGGAGACCTGTTGCCGAGGTCCAGGTCGATGTCAGGAAATGATCCTGCGTTGATACGGGCGTGGCTTAGAAACCGCTCGAAAGGCAGCTTTTCTTCTATGGGGTTTACGTGTATGATCTTCAGATAGTACGAGATCAGACACCCACCGGCGGAACCACGAGCCAGGTTCTGTAGTATGCCTTTTGCCCTGGCAAACGCGCAGATATCCTCGTACATCAAGAAGTACGGCAGGAAGTTGAGCTTAGGGTTCTTCCATATGACCTCGAGCTCTTTCTTGAAGCGCGCGACGTAGACCGGATCGTCTGACCATCTACCGTGCTCTTTGACCTTTGCCATAAGAAGAAAGTAGAGCTGCTTGTCGTAGTCGTCGGTCTTGTCTAGTATGGATTGCGGAATCTCTATCTTAGGCAAGTGATATTCGTGCTTTATGTTGATTGTCTTAGATCTCTCTACTATCTTCATAGCGTTAGATCTTGCTTTTTCAACGACGTCTAGGCTCATCCAGTCTCCAAGATGGCGCTTGAGTATGGCATACTGCTCGTCCATGGACCTTTGATGCCTAGACTCGTAGAAGAAGCGCTTGTCCTTGAACGACGACTTAGAGACGACGTCCTGCAGCACCTTGTCGTCGGGCGATATGAAATTAGCCGTAGAAGATATGATAAAGTCGTAGCCGTGAGAGTCTATCAGACCTGATATAGTGCGATTGACGAGCTCCGTTAGGTTTGGCACGTCTTGATAGGACCTGAAGCCGATGCCTTTGCTGAAGTATTTTGTGACGTCTACTGGGATCAGCTCTAGGACCAGAGATCCGAGCTTTCGCCTGACCTCTTTTACGTAGCCCTCAAGATCGATAGAAGCATCAAGCAGAAGCTTGCCTATAAGGCCCTTCTCGCACCCGGTGCCGAACACGACGCCTTCTCTGTACTTTGAGATCTTGTCTAGGGAAACGACCGCGATCCTTACCTCGGAATCTTCTCTTGACTCGTCCCAGCCAAGAGACGCCAGCTTTAGAAGGTTGTAGTAACCGGCGTCAGACGTCGCCCAGGCGTTTAGCCTGAAGTACTCGAGCTTTCCGTCGAGCGACACGTTTAGGCTTATAGACGGAACCACGGTGATCGCATCCTCAGGGATCGAGATCTTGTGGAGCTTCTTGATCTTGTCTAGAACGGACTTCTTGTTTATAGACTTATACAAAGACGCAGCCCAGTGGTGGTCTGGAAACGATATCGCGCTGACGCTGTTGCTGTGCGCCCATAGGATCCAGTCCTCGACCGACACCACAGAGTCCGTGTTGCTGTACTCAGAGTGGACGTGGAGCTGAGGAAGCGGAGCGATGTTGAGCGATCTTACTTCGTCTACTATGGAGATCTCCGCGAACTCTTCTCCTGCGATCTCTGCGATCTTCATGTCTACTAGATACGTGGCACGTATGTCGCTCATGGCTTCGTGGGCATCTATCTCGATGCCGAACTCTTCGGCCAGATTGACGAGCTTGAACTTGGTCGTCTTGAGCTTGTCTTTTACGCCCTTTGCCCTGGCGTAGACGTCTCTGATCTCGCTCGAGAACAAAGAAGAAAAATGGCTCTGTCTGCCGGCTTTCTGAAACAGAGCCGCAACAAAGGATCTGTCGAAGTTTGTGTTGTAGCCAGACATCACGAACTTGACGTTGAAGGATGAAAGGTATCGCACGAACTTGTCGACCAGCTCGGCGGACGGCTGAAACGATAGCATCCGCTCGCGCGTGATGCCGTGTACTTTTACGGCTCCATCGTCGATGTTGTTCCAGTTTGTGGGCTGACAGAACTCGTTGAAAGGCGCATGCTCTACGCCATTTATGATAGGGATGCACGCGAGCTGGACGACGTCGTTGAGGGTGGGGTTGAGGCCCGTGGTCTCGACGTCGAGGTAAAGGTAGGCTTTCATCTCTTCTCCGATGGCTGTTCCATCGGATTATACGATCATCCTACGTGCCATTCGCCGTCTATGGCGTTGATGAGCTGACGAGCACCGCCCTGATAAACGAGGCACGACGAGTGGAGCCACGAAGAGCTGCCCTTGTTGTACTCAAGCTTTAGATAAGACGACGTCCCTACGCACCATGCTCCTCTTAGGATCTCTGGCGTATGAGAGTGACCGGATACAGAGTTTCCGTACGAAGACTCCATAGACTGAAGACTCCCTCTGGCACCGTTTGCGCCGAGATGGCCGTGCGCCCCGCACTGTATGCCTTCGACGGTGTAGTCATCGTCTATCGACAGCCATGTGAGCTTCTTGGCAGTCTCTGCCTTCACGAAGCGCGAGATGGCTGACTTAAGCGGATCTTTTCCGTCCAGGACCTCGATCGCTAGCGTCAGGGCCACACGATGGTTGTGGGGATCTTGAACGTAGCGCGCTTCCTGAAGGTAACGCTCTAGGAACTGATCGTGGTTCGATTTTACGATGACGACCTCGTCTGTTATGGCCGCGATATCGTCAAGGTCTCTTCCAAGGATCTTGAGCTCTTCTTCAAGAGAAAGCTGGCCCTTTTCGGCGCGCTTTGCCTTAAGGAGTTTGTAGTGTTGCTCGTGATGGTTTATGGAAACGCCGTCGAAGGCGTCGTGCAAGATTATCCGCTTGGGTCTCGTTTCCTTAGACACGGCGAACCACGCTTCGCGAGCCTTAGGGTCCGTGGATCCTGCGTGCCAGTCGCCAAGCACGAAGGCCTCTGGCCTACTAGGAGTAGTTGCTGTAGACGTGTACTTTGTGCCGAGATCGAAAAACGCGCCCTTTGAGTCAGCTTGGATCTGGCGAAAGTGGTAGATCTCGTCATCCTTGATCTCCACGACGATCGCGCCTAGGACGTGGTCGTGCTCTGCGATGTAGGCAGTACGCTGCGACATGTAGATGTCAGATGCGTAGTTGGGAGCCGTGATGGCGCCGGTGGTCATCATGAAGTGCGGGAGCTCTTTGTTGGACGTAGGCACGGCTTTGAGCCTCTGCTTAGGAGAGGCATATATGAACGTACCGTTTCGCTGGCCGATGCGACCTAGGCCCGTCGTCGGGTCTATGTGCTTTGCTGAAAGCTTGATCGTAGACAAGAAGACGTTCGAGTTCAGCTTCGTGTCCTCGAGAACGATGGTCTCATCCTTGAGCTTTGATGCGATAGTACCCCATTCCCTAGACTTAGTGTGGGCAGGATCAGACGACATCAGGATAAGAAGCTTCGCGTTGTTTTCCTTGCAGTACGTCTTTATCGACGCGTAGAACTTGTCGTGAACGTTACACCCGGTCACTGCCGTAGTCACAACGAACCTTGAGTGCGCTTTTACGTCGTCCCTGAGCGATGCAAGAGCCTTAGGAGAGTAAAGGTTCTCTACGGGGACATCGAAGAAATCGTCAGGCTTGTAGTTTCTCGCGACGCGCTCGAGCGCAGACAAAGATCCGAAATGGTGAGAGACCATATCTTTGGTGATGTCCGCTTCCTGAAGATCTTTCATCTTGATATCGCGCTTGAGCTTCTTTGCAAGCTTGACGTACGTCTTTACTATATGGCTCTTCTTGTCTTTCATCACTCTGCCTTTTCAAGGAGTTTGATCTTCTGCTCTTTCTCTTCTTGGATGAGCATATACAAAAGAGCAAGATAGTTTCTTGCGTCTGCTATTCGGCTCTCGATGCTCTCGTTAGAGTATACTTGACCGTTCTTGATGTAGCTCTTGATAGATGATAGATGCTTAGACAAGTATATCCACAGCTTCTGCTTAGGGTCTACGCCGATGTCGTCGCAGTCCTTAAAGTTGCCAAGAGAATCAGAGGCTCCGGCATACTCAAGACCCTTCTTATACAGAAGCTCTGTCTCTTCTTCGATCATCTTGTTGAAATGATGTCTATGCTCTGCCCAGTTCATAATATTCTCCTATATTGGAGATTATTCTACAACTTTTTCACAGGCATAGGATTAAGAATATGTGAACGTGAAGCTGAATATTATGCCGGTCGAAGACACCTGACTAGTGTCAAGGCTCAGAGAAACCTCGTATGTGTTGAAGATTCCTTCTTTGTTCAAGGCGTAGTATATGCCGGCGAAGTATGCCTTCATATAGTTGCCTTTGAGCCTTAGGTACGTGGTGTTGTCTGTCGTCGTCACCGTGACAGTGAACACAGATTTTCCTGCTGCTGCAGCAGCCTGAAGACCGCTGAGAAGGGTGGCGTACGAGGCTGGACGAGGGCTAGAGTATCTCAGCGATTTGTCGCTGAGCGCGTTGTCTGGTGCTACGGTGGTGTCGAACGTGGATCCTGCCGTAACCGGGGTCTCTACGATCCTTTCGACCATATCACCTGAGTCGAGATATCGGACCGTGTAGCCGGCTAGTATCGGCGCGTTAGATCCTGAGTTCTTGATGGTGAACATAGGAGACGTGGTCGAGATGTCTACGGCATCTTCTAGAACCACATCGTCGTACCTAGGAAGTATGAATCTGCGGCCTAGATCGAACGCCTCGGCCAGCTTGCCGTTGAGGCCGTTGTTGCCGTCTAAGTAGAGTGATTTCAGGGTGGCCATATTGTCTCCTTGGAACGCAAAGCTCAGAGACTATTATACGCCATGGGCAGATTAGGTGGGCAGTTAGGCATGCCCAGGCCTTATCCAGCTGTAACGTAGCTGATACATTTCAGCAGCTTAGAGCAACAACTTCTTTTATGGGCTCACCATTCCGCGCGTCACGGATACGCTTGGGAAAGACTTGATGTCGGATTTACTTCACCAGACTCGATCTCCTCGATCTTTCCTAGAAGGAAGTCGATCTTGGCCTTCTCGTATTTGATAGCAGAGTTGTAGCCCTCGTTGAGGTCCTTGACGATCTGCTTGGCAGCGTTGAGCTTGTCGTCTGCTGCTTTCTCTTCTCGCAGGAACTTGATCTTGAGCTCTGCTTTTGCGATGAGGTGCTCTGCTTCTTCTGGGGTGATGCTGGTGTTGTTCTCGACAAACGCCTTAGAAAGTACGTTTTTTGCTTTACCGATGTTGACCTTGCTGTTTGCCATTTCGATCTCCGTGGCTGTTTATTTGATCGAGGGTCTTTATACAAGATCGTCGTACGCGAATTGTTTCTTGCTGATCTTCTTGAAGGTAAAGTCTGGCGGCACAGGAACTAGGCTCGTGTACGTCTTGCAGTTGTATCGAAGGTACGCGGCATACATTCCCTGAGCTACGGCGTCGACAACGTCGAACCTGAACATTATGGGCTTTCCGGTGGCCTCTGAGATGCTGTGGTTAGGAAAGCGGATGTTGAATCTTCTCCACAGTGCCTCTACTACCATAAGCTTCTTGGCCGGCTCTTTGCCCCAGCGCAATTTCTGCTCTTTGGTGGGAGTAGATCTTCCGGCAGCGAACACCTTCCAGTTAGAGATGTTCAGGACCTCGTAGTGAAGACCCTGCTTTCTGCACCACATATGAATCGCGGTCCTGTAGGCTGGGTTAACGTTCGCGCCCTGCTTGAACCTTGTAGAGTAGAAATAATCCTCTACGGCGATCTCGTCTGCTTTTATGCGGTCTTGCACTAAGGTGAGTCTGTCTTGAAGGTCTATGCACCAGTCACCGAGGTACGGCGAGGAGTTGTCTACGTCTATGAAACCGTACTCGACGATCTCGCAGCGATCGCCGTCGATCTTGACTACCGAGTATCCGCACGATTGGCCAGGATCGATCGCGAGTATGGTTTTCACGGTCACTCTTTTGTGAGAGTCCACTGCCCGTTCTTGGAGAGAGTCAGCTTCTCTTTCTTGACGGGGACGAGCCGAAAGCCGGCCGACTCGAGTCTTTGTACCCCGCCGTGCTTGGCGTTGATCTCAGACAGAGACATAGGCTTGTCGGTGATCCTCTGACCGTTCTCTGTTATGTGATAGTGGTGCGATTCGCCCTCGGATTTTGTGGCGTATGCAAGAGGGTTACTGGACGCTTGGACCTGAGAAGTGGCTTGTCGCATAGCAAAATCCTTTGCGCTAGGGGCCGCGACCTGCTGCGCAACCTTGATTGGGTTCTTCTTAGACTTTGGCGCCATAGACGGCATCTTAGGTGGCTTTGGCGGATCAATTGAAGGCATCCTTAGGCTTGGCATCAGACTTGCCTTGAGCAGGTCAGACAGCTGAGCGAGTTTTTTAATCAACGTTTCCATATGCTTATGATACCATTGTTATGCCGCTTTTCTTCACGACGCTTATTGACTTATCAAACATCGCCTTTGCCTCAGCAGCGTGATCAATCACTATTATACAGCGATCCTTTGCCATCTCCTGAAGAAGTTCCACGATCTTTGTGCGGTTAGAGGCATCGAGGTGGTCAAAAGGTTCGTCTAATATCAATGGGTTAAGATCTGCTCCGGTATACGACGACACTACGCTGAGTATGGCAAAGTCTATAGCAATAGACAGACATTTCCTCTCGCCGCCTGACAGTGACCCTATAGTTCGCTTGATGCCGTCTACCACGAAGCTGTCGGACATCTTAGTCGTAACCTTGCCGGACTTATTTTCCTTGAAGGACAACAGCTCGTACGAGGAGCTCGGCCACACGACCTGGATTATGTCGTGTATCCTGTCGTTTATGCCTTGAACCACAGAGTCCATGACGTACGCTGGAACGCCCAGCGGGGACAGGATCATAGACCCTGTCTGAAGGAGCTCGATCCTTGCCTTTCTCTCGTCGAGCTTCTCTGAGAGCTTTAGGATCTCGCGCGAGATGTGCTGTATCTTTTCAGACACTATAGACTGCTTGTCTAAAGAAGCCTGCATCATCTGCATCCTTATCTCAGACTGCTTAACGAAAGCCTTAAGCTCTGCGATCCTGTTGCTCACGGACCTGTTATCTCTTTCTCTGTCTTTTATGGTCTGCCTGACGCTGTCGAGAGCGTCTGATATCTGCTGCTCTTTCGAGATCTTAGACTCTATGTCCTTGATGCTCGACACGATGTCTTCTCGCCGCTTGTCGTACGCGGCCTTTCTTTCGTCGGCCTTGGCCTTAAGCGAAACTTTGTCGTGCTTGACGAACCTACCGTCAACGACGTCTATGTCCACCCCGCAGCACGGGCACTCTCCGTCAGGAGAGAGGCTCTCTTCTGGTGCGGTCATGTCCTTAAGCATCTTCTTGTAGACGTTTAATCTGCCCTTGTTGACCGATATCTCGTTGAGCTTGTTCGTGAGCTTTCCCATGGTGTCTTGATATCTGTAGTCTTCTTCGTCGTCGATCTGAGACTCTAGATCAGACACCTTGGCACTCGACTCTAGCACAGATTCTTTTATGCGCTGCATCTCTGTCTCGCAGGCGCTCTCGTCTATGAGGCTCTCCTGGTAAGCAGAGACCTTTGCTCGAAGGTTAGAGATCTCGTTCGTCATCCTTAAGACCTCTGCGTTCTTGTCCTTAAGCTCTGAGTCAAGCTTTGACTTCGCGTCTGCGAAACCGTCGGCTCTCATGAGCTCCAGGATAAGGTCCTTGCGGCCTGAGTCATTCAGCTCTAGGAACCTTAGTCCTCCTGTCTGACATGCATACTGAGCGATCACGAACTGCTGGTAGTTTATGGGCAGAAGCTTGAGATACTCTTCCTCCATGAGTATGGCACCGTCAAGGGTGGCTTTGAAGCCCTTGGGTCTGCTTCGCTCGACCTCTATCTTGCCGTACTGAGTATGGATGGCGACGCAGACCCTAGACTGCTTCGAGCCTATTCGCACGAACTCTGACACGGTCGTTGACCTTGGGAACTGGTTGAATATGCCCCAGGCAAGCGCCTCGAATATGGCGGTCTTGCCTGCGCCGTTTGCAGAGTTTGTGTCGTGGTTCCAGCCTTCTACGAGAACAAGACCGCTCTCGGGAAAGTCGATATGCGCGTGCTCGATCGACAGTATGTTCTCGATCGTCAGCGATGATATGCGCATCACTCACCTCTTGTGCGGTGGTTTTGTGTGAACTTTTATGTTGCCCTGCTCGTCGTAGTAGATCCAGCCCTCTTTAAGGCAGTGATCTGGCGGATACTCTTGAACCAGTCTTGGAACCTCTACTGCCCAGAAGTATTCAGACCTTCTGGCCTCAAGGATCTCTTTGTTGTCTGGTGCAAGGTGGATGCCGGAATAAGAGTCGACCATCTCTTTTACCGTAGACTGCTCGACCGTAGACGGTATAAGTCGCTGCATATCGCCTCCGCATACGCTGCACACCGCATAAAGAGTAGAGGCCGGAACGTACTTGACGATCTCGGCCTCGCACTGCCTGCACGTGAATCTGTACTTAGGCATCAGAATCTTATCCCCAATGATAGGCCTGCTCTATCATTAGATATACCCCCTCTATCATACGAGGCACCTACGTAGACAGGTCCCCAGAAGGTGTAATGGGTCTCTACAGTGTACTGTCTGTCGGTGTTGAGTCCTAGTCCTAGCGCAAACGGTCTAGGATTAGACGTCGTTCTCGATGTCTTCTCGCGCTCTTCCTTTAGCAGACTCTCGCTCTTGTTAAGCTCCAGCGAGAGCTTGTCGATCTTGGTCTGAAGAACGGACGTCTTCTCGTTGAGCTCTCTGGCGTGCTCGAACTTGAGCTTAGACACTGTGTCCACGATCTTCTCCTCGGCCTCTCTCTGTATCTGAGCGATAACTTGAGTCTCAGACTCGAGCTCGGAGGTCGAGATGGTCTTTCTTTCCACGGTGCCGTCTGGATGGACCTTCTCTACCGTGACCATCTTGGTCTTCTGCTTCAAGGAAGAGTTCTCGGTGGACAAAGAACTGATCCTCGTCGTAAGCTCTTGCTCACGCCTGAAAGATTCTTGCCTAACGGTCTCGATATCTTTCTGATGCGTCTCGCGCTCTTGCTTTAGGGTCTTCTCGGACTCTTGAAGCTTAGACTCATAAGATGCGCGAGTTTCATTAAGGATCTTTTCCTTCTCTACGATCGACGTCGATTCACTAGGATAGAGCAAGATCGTCATGGCGATGCCTGCAAAGAAGACTATGGCGTATCTAGCGTACTGGTTGTTTAGGATAGCAATCATTCTTCACCCGTGTCGTTTAGCATGTCCTTGAACGCAGCCTTGCTGAGCTCCATCTGGGTCTCAAGGTTGTAGTCACGCGGCGCCACAACGATGCCGCCAAGCGTCACCATCAGCGATGCCACCGATAACGCGTTTCCTATCGCCACGCGATGGACCTTCGCCGGCTCCACGATGCCTGCATCGAACGGATCGACGATCTCGTGCGCGCTTGCGTCAAACACGACCTTCGGCGTCCCGGACGTGCCCATGGACTCTCTGATGGCCGACGTAAGTTCAGCGTACCGGTCGTACTCGCCGCAGTTCGACAGAAGAACGCTGAAGGGTTTTTCTAGAGCATCGGCCAGTATCTCCCACGCCGGCGTCGGCTCTGATCGCCTGATGCGGTCGGCAAGAGCGATATGGGTCGCGCATCCGCCGGCGACTATGCCTTCTGCTACTGCAGATCTTACGGCCTCGACCGCGTCCTGAACGCGATCGCGACGCTCGCGGATCTCTGCGTCCGTGATGCCGCCTACCCATATAGTAGAGATACCGCCGGTTAATTTTGCGATGGCTGCACGAAGGTGTGCGCGGTCATGCTCAGAGTGTGCGGCGGCCATTATCGCCTTGAGCTCTGACACGCGCTCGTCGATGAGATCGGCGTCTGACTCGCACTGGATGAAGGTCTCGTATGTGTTCACTTTAGCAGATGTAAAGGCTCCGAAATGTTTCGTGTCGAAGCTTGCCGCAGTTGCAGGATCCATCACCGTGGCACCGGTGTAAGCTGCCATATCATGGAGGAACATGGTTCGTGAGTTTGCAAGAGTAGACTTGGGAACCTTTACCGGAAGAACCGTGACGCCTGACTTGGAGGTCTTTAGACATTTCTCGATCACTGGGTCTGCGAACCCGTGGGCCATGACGATGATAGGCTTGCCGAAGAAGTCAGGATCTGACTCGCATGCTGTCTGGATCGCTGCCGGCAGAACCAGATCGTTGAGCGTGCCGTCAAAAAGCACTACCAGACCTGCGTCCATCCTGACCTGCTGGTTGGCGCGATCGTTGATGAAGACAGAGCCGATAGACCCTAGATCCTTGAGACCAGACGTCACGATGAAGCCGTCGACGGTCTCTACTCTCATACCGCCGCCTTGGTCCTCTTGGATGAGGATATGGCCGTCCTCGCCTGCCGCAAGGAAAGCCTTGACTACAACGCTTGCCACGTCGTGGTCGCCGTTTGCCGAGATCAGGGCCACACGCCTTAGATCGTCGTCTGACTTGACCTTGATCGAGACTTCGCTAAGGTAAGGAACGATGATCTTGTCGTAGCACTTGCGGAGCTCGTTTACTAAGCGCTGAGGATTGTATCGTGCGTTCCTCATCATGAAAAGAGATCCAGCCTTTACAATCGCATCCGCGAGAACGATCGCAGTAGTCGTGCCATCACCCGCATCTCGCGCTGTGTTAAGCGAAATCTCCTTGCAAGTGTCAAGAACTGTATTTGCTGCCGCATTAGGCATCCCCAGCGATTTGATCACGGTCACGCCGTCCTTCGTCATAAGGGGAGGCATTCCCTCGCGTTCGATAAGAACAATAGTTCCGCCAGGGCCTAAGGTGCGACCCGCGATGGCAGCCATACGAGACAACGTAGAAGTCACGATCTGCTGCAGCTGATCGCGATCGTCTATCATATCCTTAGACTTTGACTTTACGTACATCATCCGAACGCGCCTTTCTTCTTGAAGTCTTGTATGATCTTGTTGTACTGGGAGATCTTGCGCTGGTCGGTCTCAAACCCGGTCAGCGAATGGCCGAGCTTCAAGCACGCCTTGAGCGACGCAACGTTTCCCATGAAAGGATCGAAGACACTGCTGCCGGGAAGGGCATCTGCCGTCCTCAGGAGAAGCTCTGCGAGGTCTTCAGAGTACGCCTCGTCAAGCGATCCGGTCTCTACCAGCCATGTATTGCCGATGCACTGCACAGACTCCTCAAGCATCGAGTACTTCTTGACCGGCTTGCGATCAAGCTTCCACACATCGCCGTTGCAGAAGAAAAGAACGTAGTCGTGGCTGTTGACGAGCATGTTCTCTGCTCGCTTGCCTGGAAGCCAGGTCTTCTCTACGACGATGTTGTCTACGTGCGTGAAGCCTGCGTCGACCATCTCCTTTGCGACCTCGAAAGGGCGCCACTTTGCCTCTGTGGGTGCGTAGCAGACCAGAAACACGACCCCGTTCTTTACCATAGAACCTTTAAGCTTGTTTGCAAAGCCCCTGATGAACTCCTGAGAGTATCCGTCGCGCCTTCTTATTGGCACGCGCGTGACGCAGACCTCGACGTTCTGCGGCCACACGGAGTCGGGATCAAAGAGCTTTGTCTGATTGATCTTTATGGAAGTGCCGAATATTGTTGAAGTATTAGTCATACTCTCCTCAAGCAAGAGAATTTCCTGACGAGCCGAATCCACCTGCCCCTCGGTCGGTGTTGCTGTCTACGGATTCTACCTGCTCCATGGTGTAATGCTTTGAGTACGGGTGCATTATCATCTGGGCGATCTTTTGCCCCTTGAGGATCGAGAGCTTCTTGCTCGGTATGTTGTGGTTTAGGTTCGTCATGATGACGTGGACGATGCCGCGGTAGCCTTCGTCGATGATGCCGGCATAGACGAGGAGACCCTTTACGCCGTTTCCTGACTTGGACGTTACCTCTGCGTACGTAGAGTCAGGAAGCTCAAGTCGTATGTTGAGCGGATGCTTTACGACCTCGCCTGGGTAGATGTCGAAGTCTTCGGTCGCGAACAGGTCATAGCCTGCGTCTGTGGCATGTGCTTTGACGGGAAGTTTGCCGTGCTCTAGTACCTGACATCTTACGTTCTTTTCCATGAAGATCTCCTTTGTGTGGGATAAGGTGGGCCTTTTGTCAACATGCCCAGGTTGCGTCTAACTGCCGTGCTCTGCCCACGCAGCCTAACGGTCGATCTATAGTTCGCCCTTTCGAGCGGACAGCGCCAAGCAGATAATTGACGCTGCCTTTAACACCCAACAACCTGACCGACAAGGCGCTCCTGCTACACTTTCTTATAGAAGCGGAGGAACAGACACTCCTGTCTTGTTACAGACGATCTTATTCTACGATCTTCACCTTGTCCGTTATCTCGAGGTAGTAGGAGATCCGCTGCTTTGCGTGTCTGGCGAGCATCGTCGATCCTTCTGGCACGTAGTCTAGGATGATGCACTTGTCTTTGGTGGGTGTCTTTCTGAGGCCTCTGCCGACCGCTTGAAGCACGGCCGACTTAGACGCTGTGAAGTTTGCTACGACGAGGACCTCGACGTTCCTCGTGTCGACGCCTTCGCCTACCAGACCATCGGTCGCGATAAGTGCCTTTATATTGCCGTCGTTGAAGTGCTGGATGTTTACTTCGGAGCCTTTGTCCCTGCCGTTCGCGAACGGGATGCCGAGCGCTGAGGAGATGATGTCGCCGTGCTCGATCTGATCGACCAGCACGAGCAGAAACTTTCCTGCAGTGTGGAAGGCTCTGCAGTCTGAGATGATCCTGTCGTTCATCTCCTTTGATTCTAGGACGTGGGCTCTGTATGACTTGAGCTTATCGTCTCTGAAGTCTTTCCCTACCGTCTTCACCTTCCTGACTATGAAGTACGGATCAGACAGCCAGCCGTTCGCTACGCCCCAGGAGACATCGCGCTGCACGAGTATGTCGCCGCATGCTGCGTGTATGAAGATGTCTTTGCCGTCTGACCTGAAGGCGGTAGCCGTGAGTCCGTATATACGGCCCACGGCACCTAGTCCCTCGGCGATAGCATAGAAGGTGTTTGCGGGAGTGTGGTGGGTCTCGTCGAAGACTACAACGCCAAGGTTAAGGCCCTTGATGTCGTCGATGCGGTTACATACGGAAGCTGCTATGCCGACGGTCACTGTAGAGGGTTTATACTTACCGTCTCCTACGAACCCGACCTTGGACTTTCCAAAGGCCTCGACGAGCTCGCTGTGGAACTGTAAGGCTATTGATTTGCTTGGACAAACTACAAGTGTGTTGCGCTTCAGCTTTCTTATGAGGGCTATGGCGGTCTTGGTCTTGCCGAGCCCGGTTGCTAGGTTGATGATGCCGCGCCAGCTCTGGGATGCCAGCTCCACGGCCTCTTCCTGGTAGTCTCTGAGCTTCAAGGAATATGAGGCATTAGCCCACGGAAGCGAGACCTGAGGCCCGGTGTCTTGCCGGGTGTCGACGACGGTGTTGACTTTGCTTTTTACAAGATTCATGAATCCCGAAGGTATAAACAAAGAATCGTTTATCTTCTTGCAGAGATTTCCTTTAGACTCTTTCTGAAGCTGGGCGTACTGCTGAGACGCCTTGGCGTACGGGTTCTTCTGCATGCGCTTGAGCTGATACTCTTTGGACTTGTCGATATAGGAAAGCTCGGTCATGATATCCGATTCGATATCCGTTCGTGGGTTGTCTATGCGAATGATATCGTTAGTAACGTATGCGACCATATCTTCGTGATCGTTCGTATAACCACCTTGCATAAAAAACTCCAACGTGTTATGAGGAGATTCTACATGTCAGACAAGAAATCCGTATCGACCGAGAAAGATGTTAAAAAACCAGTCGACACTAAGATGTACTGGTGGCTAAACAGGCGCCGCCCGTTCTACATCGGCGACGAGTACCGTATCGATCTTGTAAAGATCAACGACCAGGATAACGGTGTCAAGATTGTAGTCACGAATCTTAAGACATGCAAAGACGAGTTTCCGCAGCCAGAAGACTACGGCGTTAAAAATAAAGAAGAAGATTTTAGCCTTATTGACTTCTTCAAGTGAGAGTAAAGTGTTATGAATGACATGAACATAGGATTTAAGAAATGTTTGATATGCAAGGTGGTTGCAGGAAGTTCTAAGAAAAAGAACGACTGCATCTATGCGCACAAAGATCCTGACACAGGCGAGATCTGGCTGTGGTGTCAAGGTAAGTGTAAGCGTGGTTATTCGCTGTATGAATATTGCTCCCTGGCAGGGATTACTCTTAAAGACTTCCTTAAATCTAATATCACATTTGAAGAAGCTAAAGACATGGAAGTCTCTGCTATGGCGTGGCCGAGGTCTTTCGTTGCCCTATCTGACCCTAAGGCCGAGAGAGGCGTGGCCTACCTTAGGTCGCGCGGTCTGGTGTCTCCGCCTGAGATGTACTACGACACCGAGCGAGACGGCATCGTTTTCCCGTACTACTACGAGAACACGTTCGTCGGCGCACAGATCAGGTTCATAACCCCTCGCAAGGACGAGGACGGAAACGACTGGAAGATCACCACGCTTCCTGGTACAAGACTCGGGTACTTGTTCTGGAGCTGGTCTCAGCAGGTCATGAGTACGAACGTCAGGTACGTGGTCGTGGCCGAGGGTGCCATAAACGCAGCCAGCATTCAGCAGTCCTTGAACCTAAGGTACGGTAACCTTATCAAGAATCCATATCGATGCATATCAACGTCAGGCGCAAGCGTATCAAAGTACCACTCTGAAAAGCTCAGGGAGCTTATCGAATCAGGAACAAAGGTCGTGGCAGCATTCGACAACGACGAGGCAGGCATCAAGGCCTTCGAGAAGATGGCCGCAGCCGGAGCCTGCACCCACTACGCCTTCGTGAAAGAAGAGGGCGTAGACTGGAACGACATCCTGAAGGCGGGAGGCGATCCGGCGTCGCACCTTGCCGCTTCATTAAAGAAGGCTTGATATATGAGATCTTTGCTTGCTAATGTTTTAGGCCAGACTTCATTTTGGCTTATAAACAAACATTTAGTCAAAACACTTGAAGGCAACTATAGCGCAGTCGTGCTGTTGTCGGATCTTATCCAAAGAAGAGAATATTTCGCTTCTCGAGGAGATCTGACTGAAGACGGATCTTTTTATGTGCTTTCTGAGACCATAGAAGAAGATCTTGCTATGGGAGCTCAGATGCGACGACGTGCCACAAAAGACCTTCAGGAAAAGGGTCTTGTATTGGTCCACTCTAAGCAAACTTCAGTTCCTTCTAAAGGAATACAAACAGTCAACTACTACTGCCTAAACGACGAAGCAATCATAGACATCCTGCAAGGAAACAAGGGGCGGGGGTTACAAAACACGACCACGGGGGTTACAAATCATGACCACGGGGGTTACAAAACTGGCACACAAATAAGAATAGAAGAAAAGAAAGAAGAGAAGACGAAATTTTCGCAGGAAGACATCTACCGGAGATGGCTAGCTGAGGTTCCTGAGAGACCAGACTTCAAGTCCTGCTACGATGAGCTCCTGGTTCTGTTCGAGTCCTTGAAGACCGCTGGCTTCTCCTCCGCCGAGATCTCACCTTCCTTCAAGAAGAAGATCCTGCGCCGCTGGGAGAGATCTAAGTTCCCGCAGCGCCACGAGGACTGGTGGGACAAAGCTCTAGGCGCGACGTTCAACGCTGACATCGAGCTTGCGGTTCCTGAGGTTCGAGAGGAACGGGGTGTAAAGGTATCGAAGATGGACGGGCAGATAACGATAGAGACCGCGCTCAAGATGGTGACAGACGACGACGTCATCGAGGAGATGATGCGGGAGCACGAGCGGATAATGTCTAGCGGACCTAGACAAGGAGTGCTGGAAGATGAGTGAGCCTAAGATAAACTCAAAGGTCGAGCTTTTCGAGGCCAAGCAGGAACTCGAGAAGGCGAAGGTTCAGGAAGGCATCGCGAAGCTGAACCAGAAGAAAGCCTTGCAGGAAAGACTCGAGAACTACTCGCTTAGCGAGATCGAGGCCCGCAAAGGCTCGGGCAACGCCAAGCGCCTGGTCGGCATACTTGAGCGCGACGCGGACCTGATTCGTAAGGCGGTGCCTTTCATAAACTCTGCCCTGAGCACGGTATGCCCGCTGTGTCCGGGTGCCGTGTACCTGATGGGTGCTGCCTCAGGCACGGGCAAGTCTACTACGACGGCCGCGATCGCACACGGGCTCTACGCGCAAGGCATGAGGTCCTTCATCGTCTCGAACGAGGAGACGGAAGCAAAGATCATCGCGCGCGTGGCATGCGTGGACCTCGGCATCGACTTCAACCTCTACATCCAAGACAAACTACCGGCGAGCTTCAGGAAGCAGATCGCACACAAGATCCTGGAGATCGAGCCGTACGTCACGGTGATGGACGATCCCATAGCGAGCACGACGCTGGAGAAGATCGAGTCAATCCTCAAGGAGGTGAACGAGTCCGGCGCCTACCAGGCGGTCATCGTGGACTTCCTTCAGCGCATCAACAAGTCAGTGGTGGTGCCAGGCATCGAACGGACGGATGCCCTATACCGATTCAAGGATCTGATCACGGACTACGCACAGTACGCAAAGACTCCGGTGATAGTGATGACCCAGCTGATCCCGATATCGTCAGACGAGACAGAGAGAAACGTTGAGACGCGTATAAAGTGGGTTCGCGGGTTCTACGAGGCCGCCGCCGCCGTGATCGAGATCATAAAGGTCAAGGGCATACCGGTATCGAACTTCTACGTGGCCAAAGGCCGCTTCTCAAAGGCTGAGGTCACCGTGTCCTGTCGGTACGAGAACGGCAGGTTCACGTACGTCTCAAAGAAGGAACTTCAGGAACTGAAGGATCAGGCCCAGATAGACGCGATAAACGACATGGTGTCGAAGATGGATGTTGAAGAGCCATGAAGACTTGCACTAACTGTAAACTTGAAAAAGATCGTTCTGACTTTCATTGCTCTAGTAAAGCAAAAGACGGACTTCAAAATCAATGTAAAAAGTGCCGTAATATAAAAGCAAGTGAATATGTTAAAAACAATAAACAAAGATACAAAGACCATCGCACAAAATGGATGGCGGAAAATCCGGAACGAGAAAGAGAAAATAAACGCTTAAGAAGATTAAGAAACAAAGGCACTGATAAAGAAGAAAAGAGAAAGACTTACTCTCAAGAAGAGCGTAAAGAAATGTATGCAAGACGAGCCCAAGATCCTCAGTGGCTTGAGAAGAAAAGAAACAGAGCAAGAGAGTTTGAGAGAAACAAGAGAAAGAATCTCTTAAAAAGGATTGAGAATCAGATTAGATGCCGTACGTCAATCGCAATAAAAGGCGGCTCTAAGCTAGGAAAGTATGAGCAGTATATAGGGTGCAGCACTGAAGATCTAAAGGCTCATCTTGAGGCTAAATTTAAGCCCGGTATGACGTGGGACAATTGGGGTAGAGAAGGCTGGCATATCGATCATATACTTCCAGTGTCAAGTTTCGATCTATCAAATCCTGATGAGTTTTTTAAAGCCTTTCATTATACCAATCTTCAGCCTCTGTGGGAGTCAGAGAATCTTTCCAAAGGAAGCAAAATATTATTAACACAAGGAGACGACGCATGAGAGTTCTTACGATGGCTTTTGCTCTTGCCTTGACCGGATGTGCGACCAGCCCTTGGTCGAGGATGACCGATAGGGTGGTCGATAACGGCCTCTCTAGGTTCGACGACAGGAACAGAGACACGACGTGCTACGTGTACCGCGACAGCGACGGGAGCAGCATCTCGTGCATCAGGATCGACAGATGAAGAGTACGCCCCGCGAGCTCGTGCAGGCCATGATCCGAAGGCGCGTCTCCAAGGCGCGGTCGGACAGACCCCAGCATCCAGAAGAGTCCGTGCGCGACGTGTGCCTGCGGTTCTTGAAGGAGTTCGACGACGAGCTCTCTAGGACCAAGAGCGCGGTCGCACGCTATTTCTTGATCCAGGAGAAGCCGGACGTGCTGGTCAAGCAGCTGATGAGGTTCGATCCTGCCGTGACGGTCGAGATGGAGTGGTTCGGCGAGGAGATCGAGGACCTTAGGCTCGAGGGACTTCGGGTCGTCATCCGGGGTGAGACAATAACCGTAAGCGTCGTAGACGTGATGTTCGAGTAGAAGACATGCCTATAATCATACCGGTCTTTTCCATAGCGATCGTTCTTGCCGTATACTGGTGGTACTGCAGCATCGTGTTCGGCGGCGGCAGCGTCTGGCTCGGGCTCGCGGCCGCGCTGACCATGAACCTGATCTGGATCCTTCTTGCTAGATGGCTCGAGCGCGCCAGCTGGATATCGTTCTACGGTGTCGCCTGGGAGCTCGGGCTCGTCATCATAACGGCGGCGTACCCGTACCTCGTGCGGGGGATGTCGGTGAACTGGATGTTCTGGCTCGGTATCGGCTTGGCCATCGCAGCGGTGATATCGATGTACATGGGCGTCGAGTAGAATATCGCCCAGACAGACCAGGAGAACATCGTGGCTAGACACCCGAAAGTGAAGCGCGGCAGAAAACCCAGCGGCTTTCCGTCGCGCGTGCTCGTATACGGGCATGCCGTGGAGATCATCTACTGCCACGAGATGCCGAAGGGGTACGTAGACACGTTCGGCGTCACGTACCACAACGAGAAGCGGATCTACATCAACCTGGATCAGCCTAGAGACGAGATGGAGCGCACGGTGTTCCACGAGATCTGTCACATGGTCTTGTTCCTCAGCGGTCACAAGTACGCGATGGAGGACGGCCAGGAAGAGGCGGTTATAAGGGCATTGGAGCACGGGCTCCTTCCACTTTACAGGAGGAAGAGATGAAAACTCTGCTTATCGCGATAGTCATGCTCCTTGCAACCGAGGCGCAGGCTCGGTACCTGGATCTCGACAGGTTCTCTCTGAAGCTTATGCAGTTCACGTGCAACCGCGAGATGCTGACGCCCGACATCCCGTGCGATCAGTACCGCGGCAGGATCGCGACCGACTTCGACCTCTCGTTCCTGAGGAACGGATTCTGGCGCAACCAGATCCACGGTGAAGGAACGTACTCGAAGTTCATGACGGTAGGATGGAGGTACGAGGTCGGCTTCAGGATCGGTCAGTTCGAGCTGTTTCACGAGCACCACTCGCGGCACGTGATGGAGCAGGAGATGCCCGACTACTGGGATCGGGCATACCAGCAGCCGATGCAGCAGAACTTTCCCGTGGAAGACTCGTACGGTGTGCGGATAATTTTGTACGAGAAAAGAAAAGGACCCTGACGGGTCCTCTTAGATCAGAGTCCGAGATCTTCTCTGGAAGGCGATTTGCCCAGCATAAGCTTCCGCTCTGCCGCAGACATCTCATCCCACGACTTAAGAACGAGCCCTTCCTTTAGTTCGGCGATCTTATTAGCGATCGCTTCGGCCGGAAGGTAGGACTTCGCCTCGTCGGATTCCTCGTCGAGAAGTTCCCAGTAGGCGAGGACGTCTTCCTCGTTCTCTGGTTTTTCTTTGAACCAGAGCGTGAGGGCAACGTCAGCAGAGTTTCCTAAGTAGTTGTCGCCGCAGTTTGCTTTCATCCAAGCGTCGACTGCCTGAAGGTCAAGGTTAAAAGATTTCCATTCTAGTTTGATAGAGTACATATTATAGCTCCCGAGCTGTAAGTGTGCGGTTTGTACCGATTGCTGTTCCAGTTCCAGCGCTGACACTCCAATATACATCTATCTTGTGAAAGCCTGCAGCTAATGGCTGGATCATAGCAAAACTGACAACTGATCTGTATCCGCTTGCGGCAGGCATCGCCTGCCTTAAGTTTGGTATTTGCAATCCGTTGACATATATGAAAAAGTCAGTCGTCTGACCTACGGTGTTGTTGGTTACAAGCGCATCAAAAGTTATAAAAACCGGATTACCGCTGGTCTTAAGCGTAAGACTCATATCAGGCAGCGGTACGTAGCTCGTACTTGTTGTCGTAGGTGCACTCGTAACCCCAATCGCCTGCGCCCAGTTCGTCAACGGCTTGACCGCTGCCGCGCTGAACTTCCTCATATCACCGATCGCGCACGATCCGACCGGAAGCGTGTTCTGAAGATCTCCCGGCTGGTTGATCTTGGGCGAGTGGATAGGGGTGATGATGTCGAACGAGTCGGCATACCATCTACCAGTATTTCCACTAGTAATTCTTACGGTATGTCGACCTAAACTTAAACCAGTAACCCTCAAAACACCAACACCAACGGCACTTGAGGTGCCAGATATAGTAGCTGTAGGACTTGCTGTGAAACTTAAGCCTGTGCTTTGCTGAGCGAATTGTGTGGTAAAACCCGATAGATTGCTACTACCATTAACAGAAATTGTTAAGGCCATAGTTTGAGCGTTCTCAAAAATAGTTCTTACCTCAAACCCTGTTCCAAAAAAACTATATTCCCAAAATCCGCCATTAGTTGTAGATTGAAAGTTTAGTCCAGACTGAAAAGTACTTGGGCTAACTGCTGTTATTGCCCAGGTTCCAGAATATATAAACTCTCGTGCACAATATTTTCTTAGTGCTCCAGAAGTTACACTGTCTATTGCTGCAGTAGATATTGCAGTAGAATCCCCCATCACAAAATAATCAGCCAGCGCCACCGCACCTGCAGGAAGTGTAGGAGTTTTAGGACCGTAGACGATGAAGCTATTAATGCCGACAGCATTAGTTGTCCAATTGATTTTTACAGTGTGCGTTCCATATGGAAGACCAGAACATATTTTCCTTATTGTCCTAACGTTGGCGGTAGAGAAAGTTACTGACCCTGAAACAGCCGATCCATCTATAGCAATAGACAAGGTAGCTGCAGCGGTGCTTGGAACAACATCTAAATCTAATCCAGTTCCAACAAAAGTAAGCGTAACGTAATCACCAGTAGCAGAAGTATTTAGATATTCGTAACCAATAGCAAATCTATCGTTTATAAGTGCATTACTTCCAACCAATGTAGTCGTACCGTCATCTAAAGTAAAGGCGCGGTTGCTTGCTGATGCCGTCAAGCTGCTAAAATCATCGCCCCGACCAGCACCAAACTCACGAGGAAAGTACCGACGGATCTCTTCCTCGTTGGTGTGGTCGGCCGACGACAGGAAAGCTGCTGCGGCGTTGGTGGGCGTAACGGCCTTGGCGATGGTTCCGTCAGCCTTCTGATAGACCAGCACGTGGCCGCCGCGAGTTCCTAAGGTGCCGGACTCGAAGCCGGTCGTAGGAGACATGGTCCCGGTAGAGTTCTGGAACAGTCTTCTGCCGCCGATGTACGAGGTGGTCTGCGGGAGGAAGATGGATGCGGAGGTGTTGAGGACCTCGTAGCCAAACACACCGAAAGCATTACTTGAGCTTGTGAGCTGTACGGTGTGTAATCCTAAAGTCAACCCACTAATTATCGGAAAAACTATATTAGAACTGTAGCTTCTGGCCAAGATAGTGTCGGCCCAAGCGCCTGTTACGTTAGTGCTGCTTCCTCCGTTGACTGTGTAACTGAAAGTTCTATTACTACTGTCGTTATATCTCAGTAAATTTAGCCCAGTTCCGTAAAATGTAATTTCACAGACTGCTCCAGAAGAACCTTGAGGTCTTTGTCCGTTTACGTCAATTGGATTCGTCCAAGGACCGTAGAACCTAACCGCGTTGTGCACGTCGTTGATCGGCTTCCAAACTCGCTCGCCGTTGGGACCGACCTCGCCCTGTACCTCTACGATGCCCTGGGTCATGATACGCTCTACGCCGAACTTAGGAAGTCCGTCGGCGGCGAAGTTTACCACCGGCGCGCGGTTTACTACCGTGGTGAAAGGTGCCGAGACCCTAGGAAGAAACGTAAGTGGTTCCTGCTCTAGTCCTATGGCAGAATCGATGTCTTTGATCTGTGGTGATACTTTTGCCATGTATTGTTCTCCCTTATGTTTGGAGTAGTATATCTAGATTAGAGTTCCGATTCAAAAAAGGCCAGTCCGCCCCAGCCTAAAGAGACCCCAGTGGTTAATCCATGCGCGTTTTTTGTGCCAATAACCCTGGCGCGCAGACCTGATGCGGATGCTGTGGCTAATGTAAAACCACTTTGACTAGTACCGTTGATATTCACCACGGCATAATCTACTCCATATGTAGTGCCGTTTGCGTCCCAGTTAATCGTTCCTCGCATAAAAACAGGCATAGGAAACCAGAAATTTATTGTGTTTGCGGCTACATCACCACCTGCTGCAGGAAGAAGTGTGGCGGCTGCAACGCAGTACCGCTGACACATCCGCAGCTCGTCGCCGATGCTTCTTCCCGCGCGCTTGAAGATGAGGTTCGTCGCGGCGCGGTAGCTGCCGGGAACGAGCATGACTTGTGCGAGCTGGAAGGTGGCGCCGTTGGTGGCCGAGAAGTTTGCCTGGGTGCTGCCCGCAACAAAGTTGCCGTTCTGCCAGCTGTTCAGAGTCGAGGTCCTGAAATCCGTGCCAGAATCAAGCACGATCGAGATCTGAAGACCCGTCGAGTTGTCGAGGAGCCATGTTCCCGCGGTGTCGGTGGTAAAGTCGATCGTCTTGCGCTCCCAGGTGTTCGCAGCGTTGATCGCTATGGTCGTGACGTACGATCTGTTTACGGCGTTGTTTCTAAGCGCAACGCCGTACGTGCCTGTAACCGACGACTTCACCCAGAACTGAAGCCTAGCGCTCTGACCGCCGTGGATGAGCGCGTAGTCGGATCCCTCGATCTTGTAGTTCAGGAGACTGACCTCGCCCGCGGCGATAGACGAGTCCACGGTGGTGATCGTGTACAGGAGACTAAACTGAGATGCGAAGCCGGACTGCGCCACGGTAGGAACGTCTGTGGACCTTGTGATGTTGCCGACCATTGCTCCGACTTTCGTGTACTGCCAGCGATCTGCGGTGTAGGCGTTGTTCGCTACGGCGGTGAAGCTCGTACCGCGCTGCCAGAAGTCGAAATTTCCACCTATAATCATATTATTATAGCTATTTAGGTTGTCTATGCGTGGCGTAGTCATTTCACGATACCTTTCTTGTTGGCTTTTTCTAGTATCTTTGAGTCGATTAAGCGCAGAGTATCCATATCTATCTTAGCACACTTCCTTGGGCCGTTCTGCCCCGCGGTCGTTAAGCGCCGAGAGCAGGGAGAGACCCCTTGCGGGGCAGGATGACCTTGTGTTGTTCGTTCATAGCTGGGCTCACGCGATGCGGACTGCGTAAAATTGCGACCTGTTGGTGCCTTGATTGTAAACCGTAGCAGAGCCAGTCCCCGCGCCGTCAATACGCCTAACTCTAATTTTATACGTTGTGCTGCTATTTACATTAGCAAGAAAAGAGAAAGCCAAGGTACATGCTTGAAAGGCTGAAGCTGCCGCCGATGTTCGGCACATCAATTGTTGGTCCATTTCCTGGACAATAGCATTACCGGTATCTGTTATTACTACGTTGGCCGAGCTAAAGTTAGATACCGCTGTGCCTGTTTCTGCGATGCACTGGACGTTAGCGTAAACCATCCAAACACCAGCGGATAATGATATAGATGCGTTAGTCCAGTCGGTCATTGTCGTGGTCATTGCCTGGTTTCCCGGAGCACTCGCCCAAGTAACGCGCTCCCCAATCATCCCAGCCGGCACCGCAACCCCGTCCGTCCTTCCAACTATCCCACCTGAAGGAGTCAACGCTCCCGTAAACGTCTTCGCTCCTGCTATCGTCTGTGCTGAGGATGAGTCTAGCTCTCCGTCGTTGGATGAGCTAGCCG
>Ga0209972_10000027_pt1 | contig 152913 bp, 159 predicted proteins | sample NOAtaG_7_FD_187302 | JGI IMG/M metagenome (GOLD analysis project Ga0209972, IMG submission 187302) | Freshwater lake microbial communities from Lake Erie, under a cyanobacterial bloom - NOAA_Erie_Diel1S_2200h metaG (SPAdes) (version 2) | ecosystem: Environmental > Aquatic > Freshwater > Lake ... | reverse complement strand
GCCTGCCCCGCCTGCCTGCCTGCCCCGCCTGCCTGCCTGCCCCCAACCCCCCCAAAACATACCTAGAGCTGCAATGCTTTCGTTATCGTTACCTTTTGAATCGAAAACGCCTTCCGCTACCCCTACAGCGGCCCCGGTTACGTTATCGTTATTTATTGGCATTTGCACTCGATTTGCAATTGGACAAAATGCGCCAGCGGGGCAATAAAAGTGTGCCAACTTTCCGAAAAGTGAACTTTTCTTCGAGAAAAGTGTCCGCGGTGGCCGGATTCGATGCCTTGGCATGGAACCTGCCCGACAGAAATCGTGCCAAGCTCCCCCGTCAATTTCCGTGCCAATCCCTCCACTTTTGCGCGATTCAAGAACCGTGCCAAGTCCGCAGCCTGGGCGCGAAATTTTTTTTCTTTTTTTGCTTGACAGCCCCTTTTTGAAATGGTACAATCCGGGCCGTTTGGGGGCGCGCGGGGGGGCCCTTTTTTCATTCTCCCCTCTTCAATTTTATTCTTCTAATAAATCAAAATAAAAAAATCCCAGAGGCATTTCTTTCTTATGGGTCTTTTAAGATACAAAACAAAAAAAACAAAACTCTTCCCCTCTTTATCCTTTATTTATCCTTAATTTACTTATATGGGAGGCCATAGGCCGCATAACAAAAATAACAAAAACAAAATCTACCCGGGGCTTTTTCTCTCTAAGGGTCTTTTTTTTTCTTGACAAAATCTCATATAGGTGTAACAATAATATGCTATGAATAAATTCTTAAAACTAGCACTATTAATTGCAACACTAACTACAGCGGCCTTTGCCCAAAATGCCCCGGTTCGCGCCTCTTTTGAGGCCGGGTACACCTCAACGTACCTTGTGAACGGCTTGTCTCGTACTAAGGCTACTCCTTTTGCAGGAGTTGGTCTTGGTTCAACATACTATGGCATTGATGTAGGGGTGTCTGGAACAATTCTCCCAGTTAGCGAGAATCTCGATGAAAGCCACTGGGCTTTCAATGTAGGAAAGGGCTTTGAAGTATTCGAAGGCGTGACCTTGCGTACGGACGGCTCAGTAATTCGTCACCAAGCTGGCGACCCAAATATCCCAAATTCCACAGAAGCAAATATCAAGGTTGCTCTACAGAACAAGTTCTTTACTCCTTATGCCAAGGGCGTATATGACATTAATCTAGATCAATATGGATATGGCGTCGGCATTGAGCGCCCAACCAGCGTATTTGGTTGGTTCACTGTTACTCCTGCTTTGGAGTACATTAAGCTCAGCGATTCTGCTAATGCTATTGCTAAGATTGGAATCAGCAAGACTCTATTTGAGCATCTAACTGTATTTGCCGAGGCCACTTACATCAAGAATGACTTTGATGTTGCTAATTTTAACTTTGCCCGCAAGGAATTGGACGGCGAGGTAGTTGGTGCTGGTGGTTTGCGCTGGACCTTCTAATAACTAATAAATAAATTAAATTTACCCCTAGGTTGAAAAACTTAGGGGTTTTTTGTTTTTCTTATATAATACCTTTAATGTCAAAACAAGATAAGTCACCGAAAATCCTTCAGCGCGATAAGTTTAAGGAAGAGCTAAAGATAAGAGAACTAAACTGGACAGACAAACAAAAAGCCTTCATTGATATTGCCCTGAATAAGGATGTAAAAATGATGTTTATTAGCGGCCCCGCCGGGTCTTCTAAGACGTTGTTGAGCATCTACTGCGCCCTCCAATTAATAAAAGACAAAAAAGTTAGTGACATAATGTATATTAGATCTCCAGTAGAGAGCAGCGACAGCAAAATTGGATACCTGCCCGGAGATGCAGATGAAAAGCTTAAATACTACAATCTACCATTCGCTGACAAGTTAGAAGAATTGCTATCAAGACAATATATTGAAGCCCTAAACAACCAAGGAAGAATTCAAAGCCATCCTTTATCATTCGTGCGCGGCATGAGTTGGAACTGTAAGGCTATTATCCTTGATGAAGCTCAAAATTGCACCCAAAAGGAAATTGTAACCTTAATGACAAGAGTTGGAGAGTTCAGTAAGTGTTTTATTCTCGCTGATCCTGACCAATCAGACTTGGGCAATGGTAAATCTGGTGGCTTTGACAAACTTCAATCTATTTTCAGCGACCAAGAAAGCCAAGAAAAGGGAATCTATTCTTTCCAATTCACCGAAGACGACATCAAGAGAAGTGATCTAGTAAAATTTATAGTCAAAAAACTAAAGACCTTTTCTCCAACCGTTCGCGTATAAATATTTTGTTAAAACTGCCGCAAATTTGCGAACATTCTTCTCTGATTTATCCCAAAAGAAAGCATGAGCGAACTCTTCAATAGTAACAGCCATTTCTCTTCGCGGCAAGAGAGAGTTTTCTATAAATATTTGAGGAGATTCATTCTCTGGAGAGTCGCACAATCCTTCAGCTTTATCTTTAGCCGGGATTTTTATTTTGCTTACAGAATATTCTATGCCTTTATCTGTTTTAAATTTAAAACTTTTAGTGGTTTTTTTAGGCATATAGTGTATAATTCTTAATATGAAGATCTATTGTCAAAAATGTGGCAACGCAACAGAATATTCCTTTGATAAACCAAAGTTTTGTTCTGGCTGCGGCTCTAGTTTTATTATTGCTTCCTCTTTCATACAAAAAACAGTAAAGACTACCCCTAGAATTACACAACAAGAACCAGAAGAAGAAATTACTGCAGAAAGAGTGCCAGATATCTCCAAGCTAGATTTTGATATAGATATAAAACCTCAAAGAGGAGTAAAATTAAACAATTTAATGGGAACACACAATGGTCAAAGTGCAGACGAACCAACTTTTAGCGCCCCAAGGATCAGCAAAGAACAGGCGTTAGAAGATTTTAAACGAGAAGCAGGATATTACCCTTCTCGGCAAACCATGAATGAAGAAGAATAAATTAAAGTTCGAAAATTATATCAACTTAATTAACACGGAAATAGTAAAGAGAAAAAACAAATGGACATTATCCGCGCTTAATTGGATTGACTTTGAGGATGTATCTCAAATTATTAGATTCCATATATACAAAAAATGGGGCCTTTATGATGAGCGCAAACCGATCCTTCCTTGGATAAATAGAATAATATCCAATCAGATTAAAAACTTAATTAGAAATAATTATGGTAATTATGCACGCCCATGTTTAAAATGTGCTGCTGCGGTAGGAGAAAATGAGTGCAAAATATATGGTAAGCAAGACAAAGGATGCCCGATGTTTAGTAATTGGCTAAAAACAAAGAAAAATGCTTACGATTTAAAAATGACTGTATCTGTAGAAGACCATTCCTACGAAATAAATAATCAAACAACTCCAGAATACAATATACAAAAAGCAGCGGCCAATTTACACGAAAGAATGAAAAAGGTTTTAAAACCGATAGAGTGGAAAGTGTATGATTTATTATATATTCAAAATAAAACCGAGGAATATGTTTGCAAATATTTAAATTTTAAATACGATAAAAAAGCCAAAACGACCTACAACAAACAGCTTCGTAATATACAAAAATCTATAATAAAAAAAGCAAAAGACAGCCTCGCTAATGGAGAAGTAGACGTATGAATGACATAGACTTAACTCAAGAGCAAAAAGATATTATAATTAAAACTTGGAACGACAGAAAAGACAATCCTCCGAGTTTGCAAGAGCTTACCCAGATAGCTTTCCCAGACATTCCAAATGTAGATGGCAGAAGCAAACAGGGTAAGGCCGTGAAAAATTTCTTAGCTTCTAGAGAACTCAAAGTCAAAACTAAAAGCGAATACACTCCAAAAGACAGAATAGATTTTACTCAAGATCAGAAAGACTATATTGTTAATAATGCCGCTATGATGACGGCAGTAGACTTAGCTAGAGAACTTTTTAATAATTATGGTTTAACAAATCTTTCCATAGAGGCAAGAAGCGTCCAAGAATATCTTGACACTCTTCCTAAAAATATACAAGCGAATACTTCAGACAGAGAAGACGACCAAGGCGAATATAAACCACCCAAAAACCTTGAGAGAGCTTTAGTTAGAGTAAATAAATATGTTCTTAACGGTTTAGACAAGGATAAGCTTACAGCAAGGCAAAAAAAAGATCTAACTTCTCTAATATCTTATCTTCACACATTTAGATTCGGCCACCAGATTGGAACATATGTCACAAATGAAGACAGAGAATTATTCGAGAGTAGTTTTATTAGATACGCATATGATAAAGGAGATTTGACGCAAGAAGAAGTAGATCAATATATCATATTATCTACAGAAGTTGTAATCTCTGCGAATATTCAGCGCACAATCCAAACTCTTCAAGAGCAAATTGATAATGAAGTCTCCGCTGGCAATAGAATTCCGATGCCATTAATCGAAGCAGTTACTTCTGCTCGCACAGAATACAATCAATGCGTAACTCGCCAGCAAAAACTCCTTAATGACTTAAAAGTAAAGCGTAGCGAAAGACTTTCCAATCAAGTAAAAGAAAATGCCTCTATTCTTAATCTAGTTCAAATGTGGAAAGATGAAGAAACCAGAAAAGAAATGATAAAAATGGCTGATATGAGAAGAGAAATTTTAAAAGCAGAAGTCGGGCGCTTATCATCTATGGATGACGTTAAAGCCAGAATTTTTGGTTTGACTGAGGAGGAAGTATTAGATGGTTAAATGTAAAATTTGCAATTTAGAATTCGAAACAGACAAAGCTTTTCATGGGCATCTCAAGTCTCACAAATTGAGAATGGTAGAATACTACCAAACTCATGAGCCAAGATATGATTTACTCACTGGAGAATTAATAAACTTTAAAAACAAGGACTATTACTTCTCAAATGATTTTAATAATAAAATCTCCATGAAAAAATGGCTAAAGCTACAAGATTTAACCATTCAAAAAGAATATTTAAGAAAACTCCTATCTCAAAGAAAAGAAAAACATAATTTAATTTATGCGCCTACTGAAGTGGAGCTTCGCTCTATTACTAGCCCTCCCATTCCTTATTATCACAGTCTTTTCTCTGATTATTATAAGCTTTGTGGTGAAGTTGGTTTTAAGAACAAATACCAATATCCAAAAGAAGAATTAAAATGCGAAATAAAACAAGGATTTAAAATATTTATTGATACTAGAGAACAGATGCCTCTTGTAATTGATTATCCTACAGAAGTTAAGGGTTTAAAATTCGGAGACTACGCCATTAATGACCCTGAAAATAAATGCTACATTGAAAGAAAATCAATCTCTGATTTTATTGGCACAATGAGCGGCGGATATGAAAGATTCTGCCGCGAAATAGAAAGATCAATAGCCGCAGAAGCTAATCTAATTGTATTAGTCGAGCGACCTTTGCAAGAGTGTTTAAGCTTTCAGTATCTTAATTATGTATCAAAGAAAATCAAAGTCACTCCAGAGTTTGTGTTCTTTAACGTAAGAGAGTTAATTCAAAAATACTCTAATGTTCAATTTTTGTTTGTTGATGGCAGAGAAGAATGCGTAAGAGTAATGAAAAGAATATTTTTTAGTAATGGAGAATATAAAAAATATGACTTACAATTAATGTACGATTTAAATCTGCTCTAATATGTGGCACGAAACACCTAAATATAAAAAAGAAACAGAGAATTATAATGAAATCTTCCGGCAACTACAAGGAGAGCTAGAAGATAAAGAAGCTAAGATCACTTTGTGCAAGTTTTTGCGCCAGAATCTTTACTTCACTACATATTTATTAACAGGAATAAAGCTCTCGGCCTACCAAGAGATTACTTTGAAAGGGATGTTCAATAGAAACTTCTCTATGTGCGTATGGGGCCGTGGTTGCGCGAAATCATTTATCGCCAGTGTCTATTGTGTATTGCAATGTGTATTTGAGCCTAACACTAAAATTCTTATTGCTGGGCCAACATTCAGAACAGCTAGAGCTATATTTAATAATATTGAAAAAATGGCTGAGAATAAAGGCGCAGAATTATTATTCCAAGCCTTTGGGGCTAAGAGCAAAAGAAACGATCTTTATGAATGGGATATTAATGGTGGATCTATTAGAGCTATTCCTCTAAGCGGCGAAAAGATTCGCGGTTTTCGCGCCAATATTCTTGTGCTTGACGAGTTCCTTCTACTGCCAGAAGAGATTATCAAAAATGTATTGATGCCATTCCTTGTCGCGCCTCAAGACATGAAAAGACGTATTGATGTGCGCGAAATGGAAGACTTGCTAATCAAGGAAGGCAAAATGAAAGAAGAAGACCGAATGGTTTTCACTAATAATTCTAAAATGATAGCTCTTTCTTCTGCAAGCTACACATTTGAAAATTTATATAAGACGTATCAAGAGTGGATAAATAAAATCACATCCCCAGAAAAAGAAGATTCTACTTATTTTGTTTCTCAATTAGGGTATGAAGCTCTCCCGCCAGAAATGATAGATAAAACTATTATCGAAGAAGCTCAAAGTGGTGGCACTTCTCATTCAGCGTTCCTTAGAGAATATTGTGCGCAATTTACTGATGGATCTGATAGCTATTTTAGCGCAAAGAAAATGGAAGAGTGTACTTTGAAAGATGAGTATCCTCACACTTTGGCAAAAGGAACTCCTGGTAAAAAATATATAGTCGGTATAGACCCCAACATGAGCGATTCGCCAAACGCTGACTATTTTGCCATAGCTGTAATGGAGCTGGACGAAGAAACCGGCATTGGAATATTGGTCCATACTTATGCTGGATTAGGAAATTTAAATAATCACGTTAAATATTTTTGTTATATTATGACTCACTTTGACGTAGTGAGTATAACGTTAGATAATGCTGGCGCAGATATTTTTATAGATACTTGCAATCAATCAGAAATATTCAAAGCAGCTAAAATAAATATAAAAACTGTAGAATTCAATTCAGACGCAGAAGGAACTGAATTAGAAGCCGAATTAAGAAAAGCCAAGATGAGTTATAACTTATCGGATGGCAGAATAGCATTTAATCAAGTATTTACTTCTAGCTTTATTAGAAAAGGCAACGAATATTTGCAAGCATGTATTGATTATAAAAAAGTATTATTTGCTTCTAGAGTTTGTTCTAATGATAAATTCTTTGACAACGTGATTGGGACTACTTTGCCAAAAGATTTAATATTTATTGGCGATAAATCAGATTGGACAAACCTAGACTTCATTGAAAATCAAGATGACTTTATTTATCAAACGAAAAAGCAATGCGCATTGGTAGAATATACTACTACTTCTAGAGGTATGCAAAATTTTGATTTGCCTCAACACTTAAAACGCGGATCTTCTGCTACAAGAGCCAGAAAAGATAACTATTCAGCATTTATGTTGGCTAATTGGGGCGTCAAATGTTATAACGATATTATGAAGCAGACTGTAGAAAATAATACATTTACGTTTACTCCAGTAATGTTTTAGTGTAACTTTATATTAGCATGGCCAATTTGATTAGGAAAAAGCAGGTAGATCAGGTGGAATTCTCTGGCTTTATTATAGAAGTAGCCGATGAGAATTATTATCCATTGTCTACTAATCCGTCTGGATACGTTGACCAAACAGTTCTAACTTCTGCTACAGGGACTCTAAATTCTTCTATCAATTCTGTTTCTGGAGTATTAAATACTAAAATATTAAACTCTGGAATTGCTGCGAATGCTTATACAGATGCAGTCAGTGGCGTTTTATCTACCAGATTATCTAACTCCGGAAGTTATTTAAGCGGTCAAATAACTTCTTTAAGTGGATATACGGTTTCAGTAAGCGGTAATTTATATGCTTCCGTTACTGGCTCAAGCGGAGTTGTCAGCGCGAAGGTGGACACGGCGAGTGGATATTTAAAATCTTACACAGATACAACTTCTGGTTTATTATATAATCAAATAATAGCTCAATCAAATGCTACGACAGTTAGCGGCATGGCAAGTGGCGCTTTTGGTTTCACTGGTAACAAAACATTTAATTCTCCCATAACCGCGCAAAGAATAAATATAAGCGGAACTTCAACTCCGACTTCTATTTCTGTGATTGCTTCTTCTGGAGTTGTTTCTATAGCAGGAAATGCTGGGACATTTGTTAGTTATTATGAAACTGGAGCTAATGCCTCTTTGTGGGCTGTTACAGATTCTGCTGGTTTACCAATGATTGAATTATTTGATGATTATACTTTAATCTTGGGGCATTCGAATAGAACTTCTATAACTCTTAGTGGATTATCTGGATACGTTCTGATGCAAAATTTACCAAATCAAACTCAGACTGGCGGGCTTCCTGTTGGATCCCTTTTTAGGAGCGGCAACTACTTAATGATTTTATAACATGAGAAAACCAAAAATTCAAGAGATCAAACCAATGATGACTGCTTATGCGGCGAGCACAGAAAACTCCCCAGTGCAGGCTCGTAGAAATTTGGCTGGAGATATCGAAAGAACAGATAGATTCTACAATATTGATTATGGTCTAGTGCCATTTAAATATTCTCATAATTTACAGAATAAAAGCAGCTTGAACATAAGAGACGCCGTGATCTTGTGCCAAAAGGCTTATTATAACTTTTCGTCGTTCAGAAATGTTATTGATTTGATGACAGAGTTTTCTTGCAGCAAAATTTATTTTACTGGAGGCAATAAAAAGGCAAGAGATTTTCTAAATGCTTTATTTAAAAAGATCAACATGGATAACTTTGTTGATAAATTCTTTAGAGAATATTATCGTTCTGGCAACGTTTTTATTTATAGATTTGATTATAAGGTAGCGCAAAATGATATCTCTAAAATCACTCAGGTATTTGGATCAGAAAGCTTGGCCGCTCAAAAGTTAGAGCTACCATCTAAGTACATGATTTTAAATCCAGCGGACATTCAATATGGCGGGAATATATCATTTGTTGGAGGCAATTACTATAAAATTTTGACAGATTATGAGCTTCAAAGACTTCGCAATCCAACGACAGATGAAGACAGAGAAGTCTTAAAGAGTTTAAATGAAAAAAATAGATTAAATTTACAAAAAAAAGTACTTTCTGGTGCAGGAGCTTATATTACAATTCCTTTGGATACAGAGCAAGTGTCTGCTGTATTCTATAAAAAGCAAGATTACGAACCATTCTCTGTTCCTATGGGCTTTCCAGTTTTGGAAGACATTAACTGGAAGCAAGAAATGAAAAAAATGGACATGGCCTTGACAAGAACAACTCAACAAGCTGTTCTTTTAATTACCATGGGATCAGAGTTGAAGAGCGGCGCTTTAAATATTAATCAAAAAAATATTGAAGCCATGCAAACTCTTTTCCAAAATCAATCTGTAGGAAAAGTTCTTGTTTCTGACTTTACTACAAAAGCTCAATTTATTATTCCTGATATCGCTAGTATTTTGGATCCCAAAAAATACGAGGTAGTAAATACAGATATCCAACAAGGTTTAAATAATATTCTTATTGGCGATGAAAAGTTTTCTAGTACAAGCATAAAGGTTAATATTTTTATGCAAAGATTAGAACAAGGAAGACAAGCTTTCCTTAATGACTTTTTAATTCCAGAGGTAAAGAGACTTTGCAAAAATTTAGGGTTTAAAAATTTCCCTACGCCTCATTTTGAAGAGATTGACATAAGAGACTCTTCAGTATGGAATAGAGTAAGCGCTCAATTGGTCCAACTTGGAGTTTTGACTCCAGAAGAAGGCTTGCAGGCTATCGAGACCGGTAGACTTCCAGATCCAGAAGAATCAATAGAGTCTCAAAGAAAATTTAAGACTTTGAAAGACGAAGGTTTATACGCTCCAGTAGCTACTGGTGCTGGTGCAGCAGGAGGCTTATCAACGGGCAGGCCTCCAGGGACTGGATCACCCCAAACTTCCAAGAAAGTTTCGCCGACTGGTGGCAATAAAAAAGCTCCAGCTATTGCTTCTTATTCCATGAAAGGTATTTCGCAAACTTTTAAAGAGTATGAAATGTTATCGGCTAAAGTAGAAGACTTTTTAAAGAAAAAGCACAAAAAGAAAAATTTGAATCTTGAGCAAAAATCTATAGCAGAACAAATAGCTCAAAATATTATAATTAATGAAGAAAAAACCAACTGGGATTATTCTATAAAAGCATATTGCGAAGGCGAGAAGCAAGATAACCCAGAGAAAATTTCTAAACTTCTAGAAATATCAGAGGAGCATGGAGTTGATGTTTTTTCTGCGGCTATATTAAATATTAGTCAAATATCTGAGGAAAAAGTGTAATATTTAACGTTACTTTAAAATGAATCTAGAAATAGAAAATGGAAATCTGAACAAAAAGCCTGAATCGGCAGGTTTTTTCGTTGATTTCACAAAAAAAGACATCGGCCTAATTGATAAAGACGATTCAATTGCCGAAGGAGAGGTTATTAGGAGTAAGGCAGGCCAATTAGACGTAGAAATAGAAGCGAAAAGACCCGGACCTAAAAGCTCCGCTCAAACACCAGCTAAACCATCAGAAAGAAAACAAGGTTCTTCTAAAAACAAACCCGGCTCTGCTGGAGAAAAAGGTTCTGATGCTATTTCTTTTTCTAATAAAGTAATTGAAGCTCTAAAAAATAAAGTTAAAGAGCATAATGCAAAGCATTCTAGAAAAGTTACTCTAGCTCAGTTAAAGAAAGTTTACAGAAGAGGCGCTGGAGCTTTTAGCTCTTCCCACAGACCCGGCAAAACCAGAGGGCAGTGGGCTATGGCAAGAGTAAATATGTTTTTGAGAATGATGTCTGGCGGCAAAGTAAAGGATGCTTACAGAAAAGCTGATCAAGATGTTGCTAAAGGATCCGCAGACTTTATAGATATATCAGATTCTTGGGAGCCAGAAGAGCAAGATGTAGCTCAAGCTCTTTTAGACATGGAATCAATTGGAGATTTTGATTTCGAAAACGCAGATGAGCTTTATTTAGATGAGTATTCTAGTTCTGAAAAATGGTACGAAATTTAATTATGACTTACAATTATACTACAACATTTAGTTCTGTTCTAAAGCCATTGGTTTCAGAAGAGAAGGACAAATATTTAGCATTAGCGTCTTTAATGCAAGTTGGGAATTTTATTCCTAATGTCAACACTGAAAAAAATGTTGATTTATTGCCTGTCGCTTTTAATGCTGCTGTAGTAAATAGAGTAAATAAGAATGGCGATGTGATTGACACTGATACAGCCATTGCTTCTTACAAAGATTTTATTAATAAACCAATAAATATTGAACACAATAGAGAAAAAATTGTTGGTGTGATTTTAACTGCCGGGTTTAGTGAATTTGGGTCAGATATCTCTCTTTCAGAGGAGCAAGTCAAAGACTTGAAAGGACCATTTAATATCACTCTCGGTGGTGTAATTTGGAAAATTGCTAATCCTCATTTAGCTGACAAGATCGAAGAATCTAGCGATGCTACTAGCGATAAATATCAATCAGTAAGCGCAAGCTGGGAGCTTGGATTTAATGATTATAATGTAGTAATGATTGATGGTGAATCAAAGAATATTGAAGATGGCGCGCTTATTTCAGACGCAAGCCAAATAGAGTCTATTAAAAATAATCTCAAAGCCTTTGGTGGTTCTGGTAAAGTAGACAAAACAAAATCTGTTTATAGAAAAGTTATTGGAAATGTTGTACCACTTGGTATTGGTCTGACAGAAACCCCAGCCGCCGATGTTAAAGGTATAGCTACACTAAAATCAGAAGCTTCAGCAGAAATTATTGAAGAAAATATTTCCAAAATCGATAATTTAAATGTAAATACAGATATCGATAATAAAGTTATGAAAATTACTAGCATCAAAGATATCACAGATGAAAGTTTGAAGCAAGCTACGGCTTCTCAAATTTCAGATCTTATTGAACAAGAGCTAAAGGTAGCATCAGAAAAATTTGCTGCTGAAAAAGCTTCTGTCGAACAATCGCTCAAGGCCGCCACAGAAAAGTATGATACTTTAGCTGCCGGACAAGAGGCTCTCCAAAAGGAAATTGCTGCTCTAAAAGCTTCTCTCGAAGCTGTCGAAGCTGAGAAGCAAGCTATTTTGGCTAATGAAAAGTTCAATGAGAGAATGAATGCCTTTGATGCTGAATATGATTTAGATGCTGATACAAGACAAGTTCTAGCTTCTGATATCGCCGGTTTGGATGATGACGCTTTTGCCGCTTACAAGAATAAGATGGCCGTCTTCATGAAAAACAAGAAAAAGGGCGAAAAGAAAGAAATGACAGAAGAGAAGAAAGAGTCTGCGAATGCTTCCGTTACAGAAGTAATCGACCAAGCTGCCGCTAATGGCGAAAAGAAAACAGCAGTTATTCCTGCTACTTCTACAGCCTCTGAAGATTCACTCTTTAACAAATACAAAAAAGCTTTTGACTACGACGAATTCGTAGTCGGATAAAAAAACATAATACAACATAAGGATAAAATATGGCTTATAAATTAAGACCTTTTAGAGATTATGATGAACACGATGTATTGAATCTGTTCTCATACGATACAACTGGTTTGTCCGCTGGTTCGATCAATATTACCAAGGGATCCTTGGTAAAGATTGCTACCGGTTGGAAAAACTATGATTCAGGCGTCGAGCTTGGCGGTGGACTAGAGTTCATCGGCAGCGCTGGTACGCTCGCCCCAGGTAACGTTGTTTCTCAACGTTATGGAGTCACCGCTAAAGTTGTTGTCAGCACAACTGGCGAGACCCCAATTGGCATGATGCTTTACGACGTAAGAGACGCTGACGAAAACGGCGAGCTCCTCAAGTACAAGCCCCGTAAAGCTGCCGAAATGCAAGCTGTAATTCCTGGACAAGCTGTTCCAGTAGTTACCCGTGGTATTTTCTTGGTACAAGGCGTTCTTGGAACTCCTTCTGCTGGTGGAACCGCTTACGCTGGTGGAACAGGACAAATCACTGCTTCTACCGGATCTGCTGGTATTGCTAACGTTGCCATTGGTAAGTTCCTCGGAGCTGCTGATACTAACGGCGAAACCCTCGTTAAATTGGCCCTATAATTAAAGGATTAACATGAGAATTAAACTTAAAAATACACCTGAGCAAGTTGAGCTAATTAAAGCTCTTGGCTCTAAGAACAGATTGGTTGCTGCTGAAGCTTCTGAAGCTTTTGCCGCTTTCCTCGGACCTGTTATTCAAAGAGTCATTTTGCAAGCTGGAACAGCCTCTCAGATTTATACTGATGCTCCATTCGACGAGAATGATTCCCCCAGCTATCCTCTTGATCTCTATTACCAAGAGTTAAACAACGGCTATGTTAGCGTTTGGTCTCAAACTCTTGCTGGTGGCTTGCCTTCTGCTCAAGATGTTTCTGCTATTCAAGAGCTAAAGATCGCTACCTATCGTCTTGATAGCGCCGTTTCAATCAATAAGAGATATGCTCGCCAAGCTCGCTTGGACATCATCGCTAAGTTGGTTGAGCGTATGTCTCAAGAAGTTCTAATTAAGCAAGAGCGCAATGCTTGGGCAGTTATGCTCAAGGCCCTTGGAGAGGCTTCAACCACTCCTGCTGGCGGATCTGCTCTCAAGCACTATACTGAGGCTGGTACTCTTACCCAATTCAAGCTCGACGATCTCAACAAGCTCATGACCCGCGTCAAGAGAATCAATGAGTCCTGGGCTGGTGGTACTCCTGCTGATCCATATAGCACTGGCTTGACTGATCTTTACGTCTCTCCTGAGATCAAGGAAAAGATTCGCGCCTTCGCTTACAATCCTCTTAACACCACCAAGGGTGCCACTGGCACTAGCGACACTAACGTAGGTATCGCTCTTCCTGACGGAATGAGAGAAGAGATCTACCGCAATGCTGGTATGCAAGAGATCTATGGTGTAAATATCGTTGAGTTGATTGAACTCGGTCTCGGCAAGAAGTACAATATTCTTTTCGATAACTACATCACAACCATCCCAACTGGAGCCACATTTGATCCTAACACTCATCAAATCCTAGTTGGTGTTGACAACACCAAGGGCGCTCTAATCCGCGCTGTCGCCACAACCTCTGAGACTGGCAGCCAATTCAACGTACAACCAGACGATCAATTCCTACAAAGAAGCGATAAAGCTGGATTCTACGGATCCCTAGAGGAAGGCCGCATCTGCATTGATGCCCGCGCTCTCTCTGGTATCATTGTCTAATTAGTCAAATTCTAACAAAACCCGCTGGGGAAACCCGGCGGGTTTTTTATTTGATATATTTCTTTTCTTAATTATAATTTATATATGGCTAAGAAACCTACCCTAAAAAACCTCAAACAAATTGACGCCAAGGAAGAAACCGGAAGACCTACGACTCTAGATCAAATTTGGGGCGATACTGGATTGCAAAAGTATGGCACGAATAATTTTGAAGAATACCAATTATATTTGAGAAATTTAAATAGAAGCGACATCCAAAATCACGCTTTAAAAGTTGGAATTATGCCAACAGACAATCACGAAATTTTGATCGCCAGACTAGAAAGAGAATTCCAGAGGCACGTTGCGACTTATCAAGCTCCACCAGATAATAAGAAGACAAATAAAAAAATTTCTAAAGACGTTCAGAAGATCTTATCAGAAGGAAGGTAATCTGGTGTAATTTTACTTAATGGCTAATTTAGTTAGGCTTAAGCAGTTAGATAAACCAGAGTTGTCTGGTTATATTCTAAATGTAACAGACGAAAATTACTATCCGAGCAATAACCCTTCTGGTTATATCTCTGATATTTCGTCTGATAGCGATTTCATTGCCTTAAGCGGTAACTTAAATACGACTGGCTCAAATTTACTTTCAGGGATTAATTCAAGTGGAGCTGCTCTAAGCGGCCTTATTATTTCTTCTGGATCTTATTTAAATTTAAAAGTAGATACTCTAAGTGGCAATTTAAATACAACAAATGCTAATGTATCTACAGTCTCAGGCAATGCTCAGTATGCAATAAATTTAATTACTGGTTTTGAAGTAGAAGTAAGCGGAGTAATAAGCGGAGAAGTTTCTGGGCTTACTAATTTAATAACAGGCACTAGCGGAGTATTAAATACAAAAATAAATAATCTTAGCGGCAATCTTGGCGCAAGAATAACAGACTTAGAGAACAACTTTGCTACAACAGGTAGTAATTTCGTTGATTTAAATTCTAATAATCAAACGATAGAAGGCTCTAAAGTATTTAATAATACAGTTGGCCTTAAAAAAATAGATATTCTTCCTTACTCTGGAAACTACAGCAATCCCGGCGGCCAGCATGGAATTTTATTCACTCAATTTATTGATAATTACAGCTTTGCAGCGAGTGGGCTTGGCACCATAACTGGTGATGTTTTTGTGACCAAACTAATGCAACAAAATAATATAGAGTGCATAATCTCTTCTATTATTTATACAGGATCTTACTAGTATGGAAATAAAAAAAGTTTATGGATCATTAGATTCTGCCGCCAATTCTTGTGTTTTACTTTATGATTTTTTTGGCAATTCTTATGCTGGCGAACCAACAACTAATTTATTTACTCAACCAACTGGAAATACTGGCTTCGCAATAAAACCAGTAGATACAGGAAGAGCTTTTTATAAATTAGATTATTCAGGCAATTTGAATGGCCAAGGAAATTTTTTTGATAATGCTCCTGGGCCATTTGATAAAACAGATTCTATTTATAAATATAATTTTGTATCTGGGCAAACAGATTCTATTTCTAATAAACATGGATTTAATATTAATGTCATAAGAGGAGAAACTTACACAGCGTCTGTAGATGTTTATGTTTCTACTGGGCATCCAAGAACAGGACAAGCAACTGTTTTGACTCTTACTCCAAGCACTGGAGCATTTAATACAATAAGTGGATCTTATGATTTTCAAAAGAAAGGAACTTGGCAAACTATTTCTGATAAAGTATTTATTCCTGCAGTATCTAGCAACTTCGGTAATAGCGCTTTTTATTTTGAAATATCAGTAGCAGATAAAACGCCTCAACATCCTTATTATGGTTCTGGTTCTGCGCAAGGATTCGCTGTGGGAAATATCCAAGGAAGAACACTAAATTTATATAAAGGAGCTACATATGTTTTTTTACAATCTAATATAACAAATGTTGATAATGAATTTTATTTAACAACTACACCGAATGCTGGAGGCGGCGCGAATTCTTACACTACTAATTTTTCATATTTCGGTAACGAAGGATTTGATGGTTATGCAGTATTTAGCGTTCCATTCAATGCTCCTAGTGTTTTATATTACAATTCTAAAACTGCTGGCACTTCCTATTTCGGCGGCAAAATAAATATTTTAGGTGGTTATAATTCTGGAAACGTTGGCAATACTGGAAATACGGGTTCTAGCGGAAATACTGGAAATATCGGACAAACAATAGAATCTTATGGTGTTTGTTTTGATCCAACTAAAGGAGAATTAACCCCAGCAAATTTAAACGGAGGATATATTCTCTACAAGAACATGCAGTTTGAAAAAAACAAGCCAATGTTCAGAGGAATAAAACATAAAACAAAATTTACTTCTTCTTCTAGGAGTCCTTTTTCTTCTTTCTTGGATTTAACTGGCAGAAATAATAATTCTAATTTAGTCAATTCAATGTATGATGCCAACGCACTTGTTTTGTTTGGCAATAGAACAAATTTAAACGATGGCGGACTAATAGACATAAACTTAAAATATAACTCAACAAAAACTTTCTCTGTTGGTAGTGGAGTAACTCAAACTTATGATTTTTGGTTTACTCAAACTAGAGCATCTTTTCAAAAGGCTTATTTGTTTTCAAGATCAGACGCTGTTTCTTCCGGATACTTTTTAGAAAATCAAGGTTCCCCTCAATTAATTTATATACAAGACAAAAAAATTTATTTTAGTTTTGCGTCTTCTACTGGAGATATTTTGTCAGGTTATACTCCGCAATTAATAGAAACAAATATTTTGTATAATGTATCTATTTGCGTCAATGTGTATTTGCAAGATGGAGAAAAGGTCAGCATTTATGTTAATGGGCAAAGGGTCTCAGTTACTATTTTAACTATTTTACAACCACCGACTCCTTTAACTTTTACTAATGTTCAAGCGAGTGTCGGAACTTTAGGAAATACTGGAAATATTGGTTTCTTAAATAATGCTACGAATTTTTATTGCATATCTTCTTATGATGGAGCAGGAGAATCAAAAGCTTCCGAAATAGTATCTGCTACAAGTGATCCGCTTAAAAAAGCAATACAATTATCATGGCCTATGGTAGATGATGCTTTTGGATATTATTTATATAGATCAAGTTCTCCAGTTTTTGGCAATTTTTCTTTATTGGCTCAATTAACAAGTAAAAATACTCTTTCTTTCACAGACGAAAATAACCAAACAAAATCTGGTTTCCCAAAATCAACTGCTAGATATAATTTTAGTTACAATAGAAACGTAACTTCAATTGTCGATAGTTCTTTGGCAAAAGTATGTTTTGGTAATTATCCAATTACTACAAATGCCCCTAATTATTTTGAAGGCTACATTTATAGAATAGCAATTTACGATATTCAATTAACTTCTATTCAAGTTAATAGAAATTATAATTCTTTTTTATATAAATATATAACACAAGATCCTCTTATGATAAGTTCTTCCGTAAAGCAAAGAAGTGTAATTAGTGGAAATACTGGAACTTCTGGAAGTTTTAGAAAGGTACTGGAATAAAATATGGCTATTACAAGATATGCAGGAGATAGGTTTTGCGGGTTAGATTCTGAAAAGAATACTTTAATCACGCAAGTCCTTGACGGCGCAATTTATAAAGCGACAGATACTCTCTTAGAGTATTTAAAAATAAATGGCGCTTGGGTCTTGTCGGGTGGCACAAGTGGAAGTTCTGGCTCTAGTGGTTCAAATGGTTTATCTGGCGGCATTAATTATTTTTTCAACGAATCGGTCTCTTCTGGGGTTAGTACTTATAAGCAAATGTCCAGAAACATTACTGCTGCTGCCGAACAGATAGTCACAGTAAATTTAACAGCGTTACAAACAGCCGCCCCAATATCTTCTTATATTACTGATGCAAGTGATCCAAATGTCACAACAATAGCGGGAGGAATTTGGGCAGCCTTCGTTCATTTGTCTAAGAACGCTCAAAATGATGAAATAGAAGTTTATTATACTGTTTCTAAACGTAATACTGGCGGGACAGAAACTTTACTTTTCACAAGCGATGAAGTCGCTATCGGTTGGATAATAAATAATACCACAGCAGTAGAAACAAAAATAGACGTAACTTTTGGAAGCACAATCTTAAATGCATCTGATAGAATAATAATAAAATTTTACGCCAACAATTTAGATAACGCAAGTAGAACAATAAAATTCTATACAGAAGGATCTCAGCATTATTCTTATATTGTAACTACAGTTGCTCCAGTTTCTGGCTCGTCTGGTACGTCTGGTACGTCTGGTACGTCTGGCACTTCTGGAAGCGCTGGCTCCTTTGGTTCCACAGGTTCTCAAGGTGACACTGGCGGAACAGGCGGCACTGGTGGTACTGGCGGAACAGGTGGTACTGGCGGCACTGGAAGCTTAGGCTCTCAAGGCGACACTGGCGGAACAGGCGGTACTGGCGGCACTGGTGGTACTGGCGGAACAGGTGGTACTGGCGGAACAGGCGGCACTGGCGGTACTGGAAGCTTAGGCTCTCAAGGCGGCACTGGTGGTACTGGCGGAACAGGTGGTACTGGCGGAACAGGCGGCACTGGCGGGACAGGAGGCACTGGCGGTACTGGAAGCTTAGGCTCTCAAGGCGGCACTGGCGGAACAGGCGGCACTGGCGGAACAGGTGGAACAGGCGGTACTGGCGGTACTGGTGGCACTGGAAGCTTGGGCTCTCAAGGCGGCACTGGCGGAACAGGCGGCACTGGCGGAACAGGTGGAACAGGCGGTACTGGCGGTACTGGTGGCACTGGAAGCCTTGGAAGTACAGGATCTGCCGGATCTAGCGCAAGCTTGTCAGGAAGCTCAGGTTATATCTCAAAATTTAATTCATCAAGTACTCTTGATAATTCCGTTATATATCAAAATGCTAATGGAAATATTGGGATAAACATAACTACCCCTGCTCAAAAATTCCAAGTTGATGGGCCAGTCGGTACTCCTGCTATTTCTGGAGCAAATCAAAATGGTATATTTAGAATAAGTAATAATAATGATAATGCAGTTTTAGATTTTGGTATTAGAGCAGGAGGGTCGGGGGCATGGATGCAATCAACAGATGAGACTAGTTTATCAGCAACCTATCCTCTTTTATTAAATCCAGTCGGCGGCCCAGTAGGGATAGGAATATATAACCCATCAGGCCAACTACACCTGAAAAACATGGGATTTACTGATCAATCAGGAATCGCTGACTCTAATGTATTCCCAAATGCTACTGGAGTTTTTGGTTTAGTAATGGACCATGATGCTTATACAAATGGTCAATATAGACATAGATTTGTAAAAATAGATCGTTCTGCAAATATACCTTTATATTTACAACAAGCAGGAAGCGTCGCCAATCAATACATAAATTTAGCAAGATTTGGCACTCATTCTCAGTCTACTAATACTTTTGAAGTATTTGGTAGCTCTAAAATAAATGGAACTACTGATATAACTTCAAATTTATTCGTGTCAGGAAGTGTTGGTATAGGCACAAGTAGTCCATTAGCAAAGTTGCATGTAAATTCATCTGCAGCGATTGCAAATTTTGATTGGACAAGTCTGTTTTCAGCACCTACAGTTGGATTATTAGTTGCAAATAATTCAGGTGACGCTAAAATACGAATTGCAACTTTAAATTCAAATTCAACACACGATCCATATCTTAATTTTTTGACATCCGGTGGTCAAAATTGGAGTGTTGGGATAGACAACTCAGATTCTGATAAGTTAAAAATTTCAATGGCAGATGGTTTTGCTACTAATGAATTTTTAACTATTGATAATAGCGGTAATGTTGGTATAGGTACAACAAGTCCTACACAAAAGTTAGAAATACAAGGCAATGCTCAAATTGGAAATGATTCTGTAACAAATGTTGGTTTAAAATTAACAAGATTAAATGGAGGATTTAGAACATCAGAACATACATTCCATTCTTCACAAAATAGTCCTTGGTACACATATGGACAAAACTTAACATGGACTAATGAATTAGCTGGTACAGTTGAACCCACTCAAGCTTATAGACCATATTTCGAAGGTTTTGCTCCGGCTGTTGGTTATAAAGTATTTGGATTCATGGATGTAGCTACCGGTTCATTTACATCAGCGAACGTAATAAATGCATTGGTAATAAAAAATAATGGAAATGTCGGGATCGGGACAACAAATCCTGCCACTAATTTGTCCGTGATAGGAGAAATAGCTGCCAGTTCTCGCATAATATCAGATAGATACGCATCCGTAATAGATGGTAATAATAATTCTATTTTATTTAGCTTAAATTCTACTTCTTTAATCAATAATGGAAATACAAGTTTATATATCAGCTCAGGAAATAATGTTGGTATAGGTACGACAACTCCAAATAGAAAACTCACAGTATATGGAGACGGAACTCTACTAAGTCTGCAAAGCCCAAGTGCTAATCAGTATTCTGAAATAGAATTTACAGCTAATGGAGTAGGCTCGGCTTATATATTTAAAGCTAGCGCGGGATATACTACTTATGGTGGCGCTGGCGCTTTTAATATCTATAATGCTGGCCCTATCGCATTTCATTCTTCATCAAATAATAATACAGTTTATATACGAGCAGATGGTAATGTTGGCATAGGCACGACCACTCCATCTGGTAAATTGCATGTAAATTCAACAACAGCAGGAGCCACATTAATTCGCGCCGATGGAACGAATGGAACAATATTTTCAGTAATTGATGACTTGAGTGATTCTTTAATGTCTGTTAATAATTCTGCAGGACTCCCAGTAATGGAAGTTTTTGCAGATGACAGAGTTGTTCTTGGTCAATATGGCAGTGGAGACTTCGTATTAAAAAACAATAAAGTAGGAATTGGACAAAATAATCCCCTATATACTCTTGATGTTAGCGGTACAATTAGATTTACAGGAATATCCGCAAGTTCAAGCACAAATTGCTTGGTGATAGATGCCGACGGGACAGTAAAGACGAAAGTTAACGCCGCAAGTTCTGGAACATCTGGAACTTCTGGGACATCTGGCGGCACAGGTGGGACTGGAAGCTTAGGTTCTCAAGGCGGCACTGGCGGCACTGGCGGAACAGGTGGTACTGGCGGAACAGGCGGCACTGGCGGGACAGGCGGCACTGGCGGTACTGGAAGCTTAGGCTCTCAAGGCGGCACTGGTGGTACTGGCGGAACAGGCGGAACAGGCGGCACTGGTGGTACTGGCGGAACAGGCGGCACTGGCGGTACTGGAAGCTTAGGCTCTCAAGGCGGCACTGGCGGAACAGGTGGTACTGGCGGAACGGGTGGCACTGGCGGCACTGGAAGTTTAGGATCTCAAGGCTCTTCAGTAGCGCTTACTAACAATGTAAATGATTATATTCTTACTGCCACTGGAGGAGCCGGGGCTAATGGAGAGTCTAATTTGACTTTTAATGGATCAACTTTAAATTTAATAGGAGATCTAAATATAAGGAGCCAAACTTCTTTCGCCACAGCGGCGACTGTAGAATTAGGTCAGTCTACTATAGGTTTTGATACTTATAGAAGAGGCAAGTCTTTACACAATAACGAAACATTCATTGATAATAACTTAAATGGAATAAACATTTACGATAACAACGCCACAGGGACCATATCTATAGCTAGAATAGCTTCGACTGGTTTAGGAGCTCCAAATAATAGCGGATACGTAGTAAGAATAACTCATACTTCTGCTGCAACGTCGCCTTATTTTGGAGGATGGTATTTTGCGGATAATACTAGAGCTAATTCTGTTTTTGCTTGCGTATTTGTAGCTAAAATACCTGTTGGATATTCGCTTAGTTTCCATAGTAATTCTATTGGTACTAACGGAACATCTTATTGGACTACCTCTACTCTTGGCACAGGAAAATGGGAAGAGTATTGCATGATCGTAAAGGCCGGAAATACAGGAACTTTTAGTTCTACAAACTTTTTCGCCTTAAATGGGACTCCGAATCCAACATCAACGGTCCCATTAGTTTGGTATTTATCTTCCGCTAACACTTACGATGTTTTAGATTCTATCGCTGCTACTGGCGGAACAGGCGGCACTGGTGGTACTGGCGGAACAGGCGGCACTGGCGGGACAGGCGGCACTGGCGGAACAGGTGGTACTGGCGGGACAGGCGGCACTGGCGGTACTGGAAGCTTAGGCTCTCAAGGCGGCACTGGCGGCACTGGCGGAACAGGTGGTACTGGCGGAACAGGCGGTACTGGAAGCTTAGGTTCTCAAGGCGGCACTGGCGGCACTGGCGGAACAGGGGGTACTGGCGGGACAGGCGGCACTGGCGGTACTGGAAGCTTAGGCTCTCAAGGCGGCACTGGCGGTACTGGAAGCTTAGGTTCTCAAGGCAGCACTGGGTCTCAAGGTAGCACTGGATCTCAAGGTAGCACTGGGTCTCAAGGTGGTACTGGCGGTACAGGAGCCATAGGATCTCAAGGCGGCACTGGCGGTACTGGAAGCTTAGGTTCTCAAGGCAGCACTGGGTCTCAAGGTAGCACTGGGTCTCAAGGCGCAGCAAATGCAAGCGGTACAACAAATAGAATAGCTAAATTTACAAATACTACTACTCTTGGAAATTCTCTTGAAACTGACGATGGAACATCTACTGTGACATTAAACGGCGGTGCGGGAGCAGCTTATTATATTATAAATAGATCAAGCACTAGTTACCAAGGAGGCATTCAATTCCAAGACGCAGGTGCTACAAAATGGTACAATTACTTGCAAAATGGAGTAGCTGGTGATGTATTAAGATGGTACAGCGGCTCAGACAAATTATTTTTATCAAATCAAGTTAGCCCCGGAACTTATATATTAGGTGTAGGGGTAACCCCAGCTTATACTTTGGATGTTAATGGTAATGCTCATGCGACCTCATTCCCAACGTCATCAGACTTAAGATTCAAGAAAAATATAAAACCAATTGAAAACGCGCTCCAAAAAGTAATGAAGTTGCGCGGCGTAACATACGAATGGAATGAATTCATAAACAATACAAGAGACGGTTATAGTTTAAATACTCCTGTTATCGGATTTATTGCGCAAGAATTAGAGCAAGTATTACCCGAACTAGTAAGTACTTGGAAATTAAATGATGATTGCCCAGACGCTAGATCTTTAGATTATCCAAGAATAACAGCAGTGTTAGCAGAAGCTATAAAAGAGCAGCAGGCGCAAATTAATGAGCTAAAATCTAGAGTAACTGCTTTAGAAAGAAGATAACAATATATATGAATAATGCTTTTGATTTTTTTGAACAAATTTATTGTATAAATTTAAAGCATCGGACAGATAGATGGGAAAGTTGTCTTTCTCAATTTTCTCTTTTAGGCATAGCGGATAAAATAAATAAAAGAGAAGGAATACTTTGCGCTCATCCTAAATTATCTCACCGACAAAACGCTCAAATTGGCTGTGCTTTATCTCATTATTATATTTTAAAAGAAGCCCAAAAAAATAACTACTCTAATGTTCTTGTTTTAGAAGATGATTTTTTATTTTTAGATTTTGGAGAATCTTTAAATAATAAAATAAATAAAAGTACATCAGAGTTGCCTGCGAATTGGGATCTTTTTTATTTTGGGGCTTTTTTTGTTAAAGGATATGATTATGCGCCTGTAGAAAAATATTCTCAAAATTTAATAAAGGCAAAAACTTGTTTTTGCACTCATGCTATAGCTTATTCTAAAAATGCTATAAATAAAATTCTTAATGATTTAAATCTAGAAAAAGAATTAGATGTAATAAATTTTATAAAAGAATACGAGGCTATTGATTGGTATTTAGCAAGAAACTTCCAAGAGAACAATCATTGTTTTGCGGCTAAAGATTTATTATGCGTCCAAAAAGAAAGTTATTCAGATATAGAAAGGCAATACTCAGATTATAAAGAAAAGCTCAAAGAAAGTTATAGAGATTATGTCCAAAAATAATTTTTATTTTTAGTTTTAACTTTATATAATATTAAAAGTATGGAAAAAACAATTTCAGTAGATTACACAATTAACGAAGCCCAGGTTCTCCTAGAGATTATCGACATCGCAGTTCGAGCAAGAGGTCTTGCGGCTGCTGAAGCTGGCCTAGTTCTTACTCGAAAGATTGAGCCAAAATTGAGAGCCGCTTTGCCAGTGCCAGAAGAGGCTCCTAAGAGCGAATCTTTTGAGTCGCATATTATTAAGCCTTAAGTTTTAAGGTGTAACAGTATGTATGGCCGTACAGCATGCCAATAGAGGAATAGTAAAAAAAGATTTACAGTTATATTATAATCGTGAATATGCTAAAAGTTTTCGAGGTCAGGCCACTACAAATATCGCTTATTCTACCAATAATTACTTAAACTCCAATGGTAATTGGTGGGTAAATTCAGGTTCTACTATTTTCAATGATAATGATACCTCTATATCAAAGCCTGTCATTTTAAATGTAGATACTACTAATTTACGAATCTTTAGCTCAACTGTGACTGCCACTGGCAATCAACAGTTGGGCTCTTCTATTATTCCGATTTCTCCAAGCACTCAATATGCGATGTCCATTTATTATTGGTTTGATGGAACATCGATGCAGTCCCAACCATATTTAAGGACAAACGTAAATAATAATTCATTAGGTAATTTTGCGTATAATGGTGATACAAATTATTTAAATTGGCCAAGAAGAACTTGGATTAGACTATCAATAACATTTACTACTCCATCAAATGAAACTGGAGTATATATGAGTAGTTATACTGGCGATAATGTCGGCGAAAAACTTGCATATTTTGGATATCAAATAGAACAGAAAGCATATTCTACTCCTTTAGTTTTAGGCTCTAGATCTGCAAATACTATTGCTGGTGGAGGCGGATTAATAGATTTAAGTGGAAATAATTATAATATTGATCTTACCAGTTCTGCTATAGCTTTTGATAGTGGAGGATATTATTTTAATGCAAATTCTCAAGGTGCAATAACAACTCCAGTTGCCAATTCTATATTAGATAATTTAAGTAACAATAGTCATACATATGAATGTTGGTTTAAATTATTAGGAACTCCGCCGGGATTATATAATGGATATTTTTTTGGAAGACAAGGATATCATAGTGGATTTAATCATGATAAAGGATCTCCAAATGTTATTTATGCAATTACATGGTATAATGATGTAACAAATTCAGGTCTTGGCGTAACATTGAGTTTAAACACTTGGTATCATGGTGTTTTTGTGAATGATGTTGAAAATGCTATGAGATATTTATATGTAAATGGCGTATTAAGAGACAGCGCGACATTAACTAAACAATTAAGACAATACTCATCGACAGTTCCATATTATATTGGAGCGGCAAGTACAGATTATGCAAGTAATTCAATTGTATCAACTGCAAGAGCTTATAATCGCGCATTAACTGCCGCAGAAGTATTACAAAATTTCAATGCAACTCGTAAAACTTATGGAATATAAAATATGAGTACAATCAATTCAGGACCAAGTACAGTAACATCTGCTCTTGCTTTTGCTCTAGATCCATCAGTTAGCGCAGGTTTTATCAAAACACCAAAACAAATTAATGGTTGCATTACTTGGTTTGACGCAGATGATCTATCTACAATCACAACCGAAACTAGTACTAGAAATGTAAGATATTGGGGAGATAAATCAAATAGTAATTTAGTATTAACTGGCGGTGGGCTAACGCTTGCAAATGAACCATTATCAGTTCTTGGTGGGTTGAATGGTAGAAATACCATGAGATTTAGCGCGAATGACTATATCTACGGCCCATTTACAACATCATATACCGAATTTACAATATTTTTAGTGATGCGGGGGGATGTAAATAGCACAACTTATCAATATCCATTCAGTATAAATAATGGCACAAACACAAATAATCTTCATTTCGATGTAAATGATCCAGATGGATCAAATTACGCAAGAACATTATGGGTATATTGGAATGGGGGTGGTGGAAATGTTACAGTTCTTCCATTAACAAGTCCAAATACTAATTCTGACTTTTTGCAAGGGTCTCCAACTTTAATTACATTTTCTCATACCAATGCGGGAAGCGGCACAAATATAATTTATGCGAATGGAAGACAACGACCTGATTTATACTCTTCCGGGACTCAAACAATAACAATAGGAGGGGCTGGTTTTAATTTGTTTATGGGGGCCGTCAATACATCAGCCAATCAGCCATACTATGGAGATATCGGAGAATTAATTATTTATAGTAGACAATTATCCGCCATAGAAAGATCCCAAGTTCATAATTATTTAGCTAATAAATGGAGAATACCATTATTACAAACTACATTAACAAATAGAGATTTAGTTTTTGGCAAAGTAGCGACATGTCAAAATAATAATATACCTGTTATTGACAAGTCTTATAGATTAAATCCCGCAAATGCAACAGGTTCTCCATTACAAAGCAATTTTTATTTTGCTGATTCTATTTCGTGGATGAGTTCAGTTATAACAACTTCAATTACATTAGAAGCATGGGTTAAACCAAATAGTTTTAGTTTTGCTGGAACAAATACTGATTTAGGGGCTATAATGATTGCTAATAGCAATTTTTATTTGTCGTTAGATGGCAATGGAAAATTTAATGCATTTATGTATGGCTCCGCTGGTTCTACTGTGGGTCATCAGCCAAGCACAACATCGGTAACAAGACACGCATGGAACCATGTGGTTTGGACGTTCGATGGGGCATATATAAGATGGTACTTGAATGGCGTATTAGATAAAACTTCATCAACTACTTTCACCATAGGAACTATCAATATAACAAACTATTTAGGAATAGGCGCTGAAGGAGCTTCTACATATGGGAGGATGTTAGATGGTTATGTTGCCGGTTGTAAAATATATGGTAAAGCGTTAACTGCTTCAGAAATTTTACAAAATTATGAACAAAGTAAATCGGAATTTGCTAGTTTACCGAATATTGTAACTAATGGTTTACAATTTTATGTAGATGCTGATGTTTATAGTAGTTATTCCGGAAGTGGGACTTCGTGGAGAGACTTAAGTGGAAATAGTTATAATAGTACATTAACTAATGGTCCTTCTTTTATATCAACCGAACCAAAATGTATAAGTTTTGACGGTGTAGATGATTATTCTGTTTCATCCGTAACAAATATTCCCGCATCATCAACCATTGCAATTTGGATACGATCATCAAATTATGCTGTAAAAATTCCAATTTCAATTGACAGCGATAATTATGGATCTGGACCAAATCTTTATTTTTCTGGAAATTATATAAACTGGAACACCGGTGATAGTGAAAGCAACCCATTCACAAACAGTTCATATCCAGATGCCAAATGGCATTATATCGTCGTAACTAATGATTCATCCACAAATGCCAAATTGTATATTGACGGTATATTAATCGGAACTGCGGCTTATAGAAATACTACATCAACGACTTCAAATAATTTTTGGATAGGAAGATTTCACGGAGATAATAATTATACTATAGCTGCAAGTATTAGTCAAGTAAAATTGTATAATAGAGTATTATCGGCTGAAGAAGTTCTTCAAAATTACGACGCAACAAAATTTAGATTCGGAAAATAATATATGGCTCAACATTATAATCCAAAAATAACAACAGAAAATCTGGTCTTATCTTTAGATCCTTCCCATAATAAATCTTATCCAGCCATAGATTTGCCTGTGAAAGGTGGATTGATTTTATGGCTAGATGCTGCGGATGATACAACATTTAGTTATAGCTCAGGAACTACTGTAAGTCAATGGAGAGATAAAAGTGGATTTAATTATCATATGACGCCACCATCTTCTGGACCAACACGTAGTACTTCTCAAAATTCTAGAAAAGTAGTAGCATTTACTACCGCTCAAAATATACAAAATTCTACAATAGATTTAAGAAATAGCGCGTATAGTATTTTTGTAGTTGATAGATATACAAATGCATCTTCTGGAACAGGAAGAATTTTAACTTCAAATAGCAGTTATAATAATTGGCTTTTAGGACATTGGGCAAGTGAAACGAATAAATATTATGGAAATGGATGGGTATATCAAACTTATTCTGCTGCTGATACTAATTGGAAATTATATTTAGGAGATTGGGGTGGACCATCAAATGATTCAGCAAATTTTTATGCAACAGGAACTGCATTAGCAACGAATAGTACAGGCGCAGATGCTGGTCCTTGGTATTTAGGAGTAAATATTTATGGCGCTGAATTAAGCAATTGTGAAGTTGCTGAAATTATTGTTTTTAATAGATTATTATCAGTTACAGAAAGAAAATTAGTCCATACATATCTCGGCCAAAAATGGGGAATTCTTAATACAGATAGAAGTATAATTGATTTGAGTGGAAATAATAATCATGGGCTACTTGGTAATGGTACTACAGCAGATATGCCTGCGGCAGATTATTATAATAAAGGAGCGCTTAGATTTGATGGCTCCTCTGATTATTTAGTGGTGGCGGATAATGTTATATTAAATCCTGCAAAAGTTACTGTTTCAATGTGGCTTAAAAGAAACGCTTATCAATCAAGTATATGCAATTTTTTAAGAAGAAATGACAGAGATGCATACGCATTGATGGCGACATATAATACAGATACTGTTTGGTTTAGAATTAGAAATGCTGCGGCCGCTGTTATAGATGCTACTACTACAATGCCATTAAATACTTGGACTAATCTAGTGGGTACTTTTGATGGCTCAAATGTAAAAGTTTATAAAGATGGAGTGCTTGCGAATACAACAGCAAATACTTCTGCAATATCATACTCTGGATCTACAATCGGAGACTTAATAATTGCTAGAGACGATATCGTTTCTGGAAGATATGCTCCAATTAATGTAGGATCTACCTTAATATATAGCAGAGCATTAAGCGCGGTAGAAATTGCTCAAAATTACGAAGCTCAAAAGTCAAAATTTGCAAATACAATAGTACAACAAGGTCTTGTATTAAATCTTGATGCTGGTAATCCATATAGTTATGCTGGAGCAGGTACAACTTGGTATGATGTTAGTGGTAATAGTAATCATGCAACGCTTTATAATTCTCCAACTTGGAATTCTAATGGTTATTTTTCTCTTAATGGTACAAATAATTATATTAAGACTACATCTACCTTAAATCTTTCGGCTTATAATGCTGTTACTGTTTTAGTTATATTTAAAGCTAGATCGTATCCAGTTTCAGGAAATACTAAATTTATATGTGAATTATCTACTGATTTTAATTCTTTTCAATATGGATTTGTATGGACATATAATGATAATTCTGCATCTCAAAATTATGACGTATTTGCAGGAGTAAAAGGAAACAATGGATATAACTTAGGAGTTTGGAATAAAAGTAATTATAATGATTTAAATTGGGAAATAAGCACTGCTGTTTTTGATAAAAGTCAAACTACAGCAGAAGCTTCTTTATATAATCAAGGAGTTGCAGCTACTGTTATAACAAATCCTCTTCCTAGTTTAGCTTCAAATAATACTAATAATTTTGGAGATGATTATTTATTTATTGGATCTAGAGCGGGAACAAGTTATTTTACAGATTTAGATATCGCAAGTATTTTGGTTTACAATAGAGCTTTATCAGCTGCTGAAATTCTTCAAAATTACAATGCTACAAAAGGCCGATTCGGTTTATAAAGTGTAAACAATAATACATGCAATACGGCCCCAAAATAGCAACGAATGGATTGGTGTTGGCATTGGATGCGGCGGACATGAATAGTTATAGTCCGAATGTTATACCTAATCCTACTGACGTATTTGCTAATATAGGAAGCGAAATACAATCTTGCACGCTTTCTAGAGACACTACAATAATAAGACAGTATCGTTCCACGCCAATGAAAATGGTAATAACAGGCAACGATGCTTATGCTGGAAAATATGGTTCTTCTGCTGCTAATTTAGCTTCTGCTTTAAGTGGTCAAACTTGGACAATTAGTGTTTGGGCAAAAGCGAGCGTAGCCACAGATGGTCAATTATTTATTTTTGGCGCAGATACCAATGGAGCGGTTTTTACTATAAATGATTATAGTTCTGGAAATATGTCTATAACGACTAGCTGGCAAAGATTTAGTTTCAGTTATACATTTACAAATGCAAATACTAGATATATTCAATTTAGATTAGATGGAACACATACTGGTGGTTCTGGTATAACTATTTGGTGGGATGGATTGCAAATAGAAAGAGCATCAAGCGCAACACAATTTAATCCATATTATTATGGAAATACGATTTGGAAAGATTTAAGTGGTAATAATAATACAGGAACACTAACTAATGGCCCGCTATTTGTCGGCGAAAGCAAAGGGAGCATAACATTTAATCCAGCGAATAGCAATCATATTAATTGCGGGAATGTTTTAGCAAATTTGACTAATTTAACATTAGAGTGTTTTATAAAATTAGGTACTCAGACACAGCTATACGGAGGAGTCATAAGCAAAACATTGAGTAACGCTGACGGATATGAAATAAGAGTAGATTCATATACAGCATCAACTACAAATTTATTATTTAGATATGTCGGAGATAATGCTGGGCTAGGATTCAATACTAGTTTTACTAATGGGATTTGGTATCATATAGTATCAACTGGAATATATGGAACTCAAATAAACTATGTTAATGGCAATCAAATCAATAGTGCTGGGTATCCTACTACGCCTAGCGCGAATAGTAATCCGTTGCTTATTGGAAGATTAGCGTATTCTAATTTATATGTAAATATGACTATGGGCTACGCTAGAATTTATAATAGAGCATTAACAGCAGCGGAAGTATTACAAAATTACAACGCAACAAAATCAAGATTTGGATTATAAAATTATGGCAATAATAAGAGGCCCAAAAATAGTTAGAAGTGGATTGGTATTGTGTTTAGATGCTGCTGATAAAAATAGTTATTCTGGCACAGGTACCACTTGGAAAGATTTAAGCGGAACTGGTTACATTGGAACATTAACCAATGGACCCACATTTAGCAATATAAATGGCGGAACTATTGTTTTTGATGGCACAGATGACTATATTAGTGTAAGTAATCCAGCTAGTTTAAATCCAGGATTAAGTAGCTTTACGATAGATGCATGGGTATACCAAAAAGATAATGGATATAATGGAATAGTAGAGGCGAGAGGTGCTAATTTACATGGATTCTTATTTTTATTAAATTACACTACGGCTGGGACTGTAGCCTTTTTTTTAAATACTACCACTGATATTGATCAAAACATTTATTATTCAACTGTTGCGACATTTACTGATGTACTAACTTGGATGAATGTTAGCGCTGTCGTTAATAGAAGTGCAAATAATATAACTTTTTATAAAAATGGTATACAACAAGGTGCCGCCGTTTCTATAACTTCAGGAGGTTCTGTAGATCCAGGTTCTGGATATCTCTATTATATAGGTGGAGATTTAGGAGGACCTGACGCCAATATTAATTTATCAACTATTAAACAATATAACCGAACGCTTTCGGCACAAGAAATATTACAAAATTACAACGCAACTAAAAGTAGATTTGGATTATAAAAATTTATGGCAGCATCATTAGGACCAAATATAACAAAAGATTCTTTATTAGTTAGCCTAGACGCAGCAGACAGGAATAGCTTTTTAAAATATTCTTTAATAAATATGTCTACGTGGACAACGGGAACTGGAGGGGTAGCTGGATATACTCCGAATCAAAGTGCTGCGACTGAAAATCAAAGATTTTCTGGCACGAATCCTTGGGGCGAAACAAGTATTATTTGGGGTAGTTTTCCTTCTGGCGATGGAGAAGCGGATGGCGGTTGGGTTACATATGCTGATTATTCTATAGATAAATCAAAAATGTATAGATTTAGCGTTTGGGCGAGAAGAACATCAAGCACAACAGGCGGCACTGCTTATTTAGGATGTACATCTTGGGATGCTGGACAATATATAAAAAGGACAACTGATAGTGTCGATGAGTCAAATCCATATTGGTATTATAATAATATTGCAAATTTTACTCAAAATGTTTGGTATTTAATTGTTGGGCATTTGTATCCTTTCGATACGACTTTCACAGGAAGGCATCCAGATAGTGGACTTTACAACGTAGGTAGTGTAGAAAAAGTTGCAGATATAGGAGGAAATACCGGCGGCGGAGATTTTAAATTTGCGCCTACAAGCACATATCTTTTCCAAAGAGTTTTTCATTATTATTGTGGCGATAATACTAGCAGATTACAATGGTATGACCCGCGAATTGATTTAGTAGACGGAACAGAGCCAAGTATTTATGAATTAGTAAATAGATCTCCTATTCAACTCAAAGATATTACTGGAAATCAAAAAAATGCAACTTTAGTGAATGGTCCTACATTTACTAATACTAACGGTGGGGTCATAACTTTTAGCGGTACAAATTATGCAATAATAACATCACCTATATCTCTTTCAGAATATACTTTTTCTTTTTTTTGCAAATGGATATCTAATGTCGCAGTTGGCGATAGAATCTTTGGTTCAGACGCTTTTGGAACTTATACAGTATATTATCCTAGTAATGTAGGATTTCACTATAATCCAATAAGCGCTCCTGGGACTACTACAACTATTTATTCTAATGTTAATATTGGATTTGGGCAATGGTGCCATATAACAGTAAGCGTAAGCACAATCAGCCCTTTAGCAATAATTTATATAAATGGAATAGCAAGGAATAGTTCAACAGATATTCCTTCTGGAAATTTAGTTGGTAATCTTTATTTAGGCGCTCAAAACACGCTGTACGGATCAAATTGTAATGTCGCAAATTTTAATTTATATAGTAATGTACTGAGCCCATCGGAAATCTTAGAAAATTACAAAACAGCAAAATCTAGATTTGGGCTATAAAATAAAAAAGATTTAGAATTTAAAGTGTAAGATACTTATATACAATATATGAGCTCCGACATCCAATTAAAATGGAAAGTTAATCAAATGGACTGCTATCCAGAATTTAGCGGCGTCACTGATTACGTATTTAATGTTCACTGGGATTGTTTGGCTTACTATAATGGTCCAAGCGGTGGGCCATATTATGGCAGAACTTATGGTGTGACTTCTGTTCCTTCTTCTCCAGGGCCATTTACTCCATATCTTGATTTGAAAGAAGATCAAGTTTTTTCTTGGGTTTATTCTGCCATGCCATCTGGCGAAAAGGAGAGCCAAGAAAGCGCAGCAATACAGCAGATTTTAAATAAAATTACTCCTCCCGTAGTTACTCCTCCAAATCCATGGTCTGCTGATATTTTTCCAATTATTGCTCCATTTATTTCTATACAGCCTCAAAGGCAAATTACATTATGGTCTGGGCAAACAGCTTATATTTCCGTTGGAGTAGATGGTCAACCATTGTACTATCAGTGGAGAAAAGACGCAATTGATCTTACAGAAGAAACTGGTGCTGGTTTACAAATTTCAAATATTCAACTAGATCAAGCAGGAACTTACGATGTTGTAGTCTCAAATTCTTTAGGAACAGCTATTAGCTCAGGATGCGCAGTGATAGTAAATCCTCCAATTGCTCCAGTAATAACTAATCAACCAGTCGGCGGTCAAATAATTTCAGGAAACAGTTTTGGGATGTCTGTAATGGCATCTGGATACCCAACTCCTTCTTATCAATGGAACTTGAACGGAACTGAAATTTCTGGAGAGATAAGCCAATATTATTATATAAATTCTGGCTCAGAAGCAAGCGCAGGAGATTATACTGTAAAAGTTTATAATGTTGCAGGAGAAACAATTAGCGACATTGCTCATGTAGATGTTGTAGCCCCAGATCCTTCTGGCCAAATTTAAGCTATTTCTATCTATTATCTCTTGATAGAGTGTAATAAAAAGCATGGCTTCTTTACTGTCTGCCACGCAAAAAGCTAGTTTCGAAAAAGGAATGACTAACCTGTTTGACACCTTCAAGCAGGACATAGTCATTTATAAAGAAGCAAAAATCGACATTATTAACATAGCTCAGCCAAGAATGTTTGGCTATAATGAGAGATCTGACATAGAAAATATTAATTATACTCCAGTTACAGGGGTATTCTCTGCTTTAGTTACTTCTAATAAAAAGCAATCTCAAGACATACTAGAAGAAACAGAAAATAGAATAGATAAAGGAGAAGTAGAAATAAAAATCCAAAGTGACGCCAACGACTTCATACAAAACAATGGCAAAACTCTTTATGTGACTATCAATGATTTGATGTATAAGTTTATTTCTTCTCAATCTCCGAGGCCTTATATATCTTCTCAATATTTCACTTATTTCTTAGAAAGGGAAAGGTGATGAAAATAGGAAATATAATAATACAAGGAGATATAGTTTCAGAAGCCCTTTCTAACGTTTCAGTGCAAGATGAAATAGAAAGAGCAATAAAAAAACAATTTAATGAAATAAAAAATCAAGCTTTAGAAGATTTTGATGATCATCCTGTAACCCAAGAATTATTAGATCCGGGGCAGGGAAATATTAGCAATACTTTAGGTGGTTATGGAGATTTATTTGGTTTTATTGGGTTTGAAGCTGGCTTTAATCCAATTTCTCCAGTCAGAGCAGCTTTGAAATCAAAAATAAAATTCAAAGGCACCGACTTAACTATAAATTATCCAAGAAATAAAAAAGGTCAATTCGCTACTGGGAAAAGAACAAGAATAATAAAAGTTTCATTTCAAATCCCAGAGTTGGAAGACTTTAATGAGTCGGCTCAATTCCAAGGTTGGAATGGCGGCAGAAACTGGGTAAAAGGAATAGAAAGAGGAATTTCTGGAGTTTCTTATTACGCTGATTACCCAAGAGGTCGTTCTGAAAGAGGTTTGCAATTAAAAGGCCCAATAACAGATGGTCCGTCTAACCGTCCGACTGGTTTCAAGACAACAAAATATATATCAAAAATTATTAGTAACTTCACTAATAATTTTACAAATAATATAATATAATGAAAGCCAATTTCCAAAACGTTTTAACAAGTAGCTTTTTGCTATATGTGGACCACACTATATTAAAAAGAGGCGAGGGCTATACAAATGTTAGTTCTAAATTTTATCCAATTTCTGGGGCTTATAATGGGTATTACACATATGCTGCTCCATACAAACAAATAGTCAGCGATGCTTCTATAACAGGAGCGAATCAATTAACAGGAATATACTTAGATGGTAATTTTATCACGCCCGGGCAAAGTGGTTTAGTAGCTATAAACCATTACGATGGTCAAGTAATATTCTCTTCAAATAAAAACTCCAATACAATAAGTGGTAATTATGCCATAAAAGATTTCAATGTTTATTTAACTGATAAATCAGAAGACTATCTATTATTTTCCACAAAAATGGAGCCAAAAAATAGAAAGCCGCAAACATTTACGGGTTTAGCTGTAAATGAAATAACTTATCCAGCTATATTTTTAAGGCTTGTCAATTCGCAAAATGAACCCTTTGGATTTGGCGGCACAGATATGACAACTTGTTATTTTAGGGGATTAGTTATGTCTAATTCAATGTATTCCCTTGATGCCGCTTGCGGAGTATTAAGAGATTCTGCTCACGACTTTTTTAGAACAGTAAGCAATAATGATTTAAATCTTAATGCAATGAGTTCTTATACTGGAGTGCCATACAATTATACTGGCATAGCTACAGGAGATAATGTTTATATGTCTAGCGTTTCAGTTTCGCAAGTAAAAACATCAAGTTCCGCAGAATTTAAGAGCTTAAATCCAGACATCATAGCAGCTTTTGTTGACTTCGATTTGGAGGTGGTAAGAGCCCCTCATGCTTACTAAAATAATTTTCTATAGTTCATTTATTTTGTGTAAATGACAATAGAATATAAGGAAACCATATGTCAAACACCACAAGAAATCGTGTTATTTACCAAAGCCAAGCTTTGTTTGCCGCGCCAACAGGTACAACAACAGTCACTGCTGCTGATCATAGCTTACGCAGAGTCCAAAGTTGTAATTATAACTTTTCGATTACCCGCCAAGACATTAATCAATATGGTGAATTGGCCGCTATTGATAGATTGATTTTGCAAGAACCTACCGTAGCAGTAGATATGTCATACTACTTTGAGCCAACAGGGTTCAATGAAAGCCATTTAGGGTTTAGAACAGACGCTGTTACTGGAGTTTCTTCGAATGCTGACCACATGCTAGATTATATTATTTCTAGCGGCACTGGTTATGATCAAAAGAATGTTTATGTTCTTGTCAGCGATGCCGGTATCGACGCCAATGACTCAAATAAAATGTCAACAAGCACAGTCGAAGGAATTATTGGTATTGGTAATGCTTTCGTCACTTCTTGGTCTTTGGAAGCTTCAGTAGGAGCAATTCCAACAGTTTCTTGCGCCCTAGAAGGCCAAAACATAGTATTTACTGGAGGAGGCGGTTCTTACAACATAGGAAATCCTGCTGTAGTTGATGGAGCTGATATTTCTACATCAAGCACAGTTACTCTCCCTGACGGCGCTGGATTATTCGACTCAGCCTCTGAAGTATCTGCTGTTAGACCAGGCGATATTACTTTAAAACTAGGGACTAGCGACACAGACAATGCCCCGATGTTTGGTCTAAGCGAATCTGACCTTAAGATCCAAAGCGCTAGTATAGCCATGACAATCGGCCGTGAGCCAATCAGAAAACTTGGCAAGGCTTTCGCTTTCGCTAGAGAAATCACTTTCCCAATTAATTGTACTCTTAGCGTAAATGCTATTGTTGGAACTACTGCTTCCAATAAACTATATACTCTAATGACCACAAATGGTGACGATACCAAGTATTACTGCGAGCTAAAGCTAGTTGGTTATCAAGGAGCCACTGCTCACACAGCCTATGTAATGCTAAAAGGCGCCAAATTGGATTCTCAAAACTTCACTTCTTCAATTGGACCTAACCAAACTGTTACCATGGAATTCTCCGCTCAAATCGGTAAGAATTCTGGGCTACACTTCAAGCAAGGTTAATAAAAAAACTTTCGATCTAGCCCCCGCCCTAACCGGCGGGGGTTTTTTATTTTATATTTTCTATTATTTCTATATAATACAGCAAAGGACTATGGACGACGAAAAACTAAAAGAGTATTTGAAATTCCAATATAGCAGAAATATTATTTCTCTTTATAAGAAGTATTTTGAGATTATCGATGATTTGAAGCAAGATCATGAAATACTATTAAAAAAAATAGCCGAAAACTCTTCCGAGGATTTTGCTAAAAATGTTGATTATTTCGATAACGATAAATATAATTACATAAGAAAAAAGATCTTAGACGCTGGCAATGATGCAATTAGAAATATTGATACTAGCTTTAAGTCTATAAATATTTCACTAAAATAAAATATGAAAGAAAAATGGCTACATAGTTTTGAAGTCGAAAAGACTCAAAAGGTAAAAGAAACCACAACAGAAGTAAACGCTGCTGGCGAAGAAATACAGATCACCAAAGAGGTGGAAAAGAAAGTCCCGCACAAGTTTTATATTCTGAGGCCAAATAGAAAGATCCAAGACGAGGCGAGCGTATTTTATTCAGTTAAGGTTTCCGAAGGCATAAAGATGGGTCTTGTTACTAGAAATTATCTTTTGCGCAAGTTCCAGCAAGACGGCGTGTTGCCATCAGAAGAAGAAAAGAAGGCGCACGCAGAAAATTATTCCAAGGCAATAGCAATCGAAATTGAACTAGAAAAGGTTCGTCAAGATTCGAGTTTAAGTGACGCAGAAAAGGAATTAAAGAATGCCGCTTTAAATTCAGAGTATCAAGTGCTACGCCAAAAGATTTTCGATTATGAAAACGTGCAAAATTCTTTGTTTGATAATACAGCAGAGAAGAGAGCTTCTGATTTCTTGAATGTTTGGTTTGTATTGAATCTTCTTTATCAGGGCGAGGAAGGGTCTCAGACTTGTTTATTTGGTGAAGGTTCGTTCGAGCAAAAACTTGAAAGACTAAACCAGATAGAAGAATCTGGAGATGAATTCTTGAGCGGGGTTGTTGAAAAGGGTGGTTTCCTTATCGGGCAGCTCAACTCTGGAGTGCCGAAAGAAGAACTGGTCGGTTAATATAGTGTGAGCGATCTTTATGAAAAAATAAGCTTTTACAAAGGCTTGTACAAAGAGATAGCTGTAGGCTTTTCTGAGGATGAATACTTAGGAAAGCCTATTTTTATTAAGCATTTCACTGAATTAGAGAACGGCGAGCTAGATAAGCATAGAAGAAAATTCAGCCAAGAAGCTATAGACAAAGGTCTTGAATCCAAAGAAGAGAAACTTACTTTTTTAATAAGAAATCAACTATGGTCTAATGAAAAAGAAAAAGAAATAGAGAACTTAGAGCGCCAAATTTCAGATACAGAAATGTTGCTGAGAAATCTTATCATAAAAAAACAAATCAACGACGCAAAGAATAAAATAAAAAATTATACAAAGCAACTGTCTGAATTAGAAAATGAAAAATTGAGCATGCTTGGTTTCTGCGCCGAAAGCTATACCGACAAAAAAATAAATGAATTAGTGATATATCTTTCTTTCTACAGCGATAAAGAATTTAAGAATCGTTTTTTTTCAGAGGAAGAATTTGATTTATTATCGGATAGAGAGTTAGATAATCTTGTTCTTATTTTAACGCGTTTTTACCAAAAATTCGCTCACGATAAAATAAAGAGAATTTGCGCTTGTTCGTTTTTTATGAGTCTTTTTAATTTGTGTGATAATAGTCCTTTGAATTTTTTTGGTAAATATGTAAGAGATTTAACAATATTGCAAGTAAATCTATTCTCTCAAGCAAAGTATTTTAAGTCTTTGATGGAAAACCAAGCCCAAACAAACCCTCCTTCTGATGTAGTTTCTGATCCAGATAAGATGATAGAATGGTATGAGTCTGTAGAAAATTCTGTTTCTATGCCAAACGCGGGAAGTCAATCAAGCGGCGTGGGCTATACTGGCGCTACAAGAGAAGAGCTAGAAAAAATGGTGGGCGGTAAAGCAGTGACACTAAATGAATTAGCCGCGAAAAAAGGCGGCAAGCTCACAAAACAAGATTTTATCGAAATGCATGGATTATAGTGTAATGTACTGAAGGAAACAGGTTATGCCAGCTAATGTAAACGTAAATTTAAATCTTGTACCGAATACAAAGCAGGTAGACTTAGCTTTTGATAGTATTAGTAGAAGAGCGTCTTCTGTTAAATTTGGTCAACCACTGGGAAGAATAAGCGGAGATGTCACGGAATTCAGGAAATCTCTGGAAGCTGCTACAGCCCGCGTTACAGCCTTCGGTTTAACTGCTGGCGCTATCTACAAAGTTTCAGAAGCTATTAGAGCTGGTGCAAGAGCTACAATAGAAATCGATAAGCAACTTGTAGAATTAAATACATTTTTAGGCCAATCTAGAGATCAACTAGAAGGGTTTTCTCAGTCGTTATTCAAAGTAGCAAGAAATGCCGCTGTTCCTTTCGAAGCCGCTTCTGAAGCTGCTAAAGAATTCGCAAGACAAGGTTTGTCTGCTAATGAAGTATTAAGAAGAACAGAAGATGCTTTAACACTAGCAAGAATATCTGGAATTAGTTATGCAGATGCTGTAAATGGTGTCACTACTGCGATAAACAGCTTCAATAAGGAAGCATTAAGCTCAACAGACATTGTCAATAAGTTAATTGCTGTTGATACAAGATTTGCTGTTAGCTCTGCTCAATTGAACGAGGCTCTTAGCCGTGTAGGTAGCTCTGCGGAAGAAAGCGGAATCAGCATAGACAAGCTAATAGCTACAGTTACAGCCGCTCAACAAATAACTGGTCGTGGTGGCGCTGTAATTGGTAACGCTTTAAAGACAATATTTACTCGCCTACAAAGACCAGAGGTTCTTAGTCAGTTGGAGCAGTTGGGTGTTGCTATTAAAGATCAAAATGGATTCTTATTGGATGGTTTGTCCGTGCTTAAGAATTACGCTGATGCTACAAAAAATTTAAGTCAGATAGAAAAATCAAGAACAGCAGAATTAATTGGTGGTATTTACCAAATCAACCAAGTTAACGCTTTAATTAAAGATCTTTCTAGCTCAAATAGCGTTTATGCTAGTGCTTTAAAAATTTCTAGCGCAGCAACAGATGAAGCTAAGAAAAAGAACGAAGAATTAAATAAGAGCTTATCAGCTTTATTACAACAAACAAAAAACCAAGCTCAGGAAGCTGCTGCCGCATTAGGTAAGCCATTGTTAGAGCCACTAGTTAGGATCGGTAGTTCATTTTCTGAAATATTATTAAAAGCAGTAAATCCTACAAGTGATCTTTTAGGAAAATCTGAGGAAAGCGGCAAATCTGTAGGAGAGTCTTTTTTTAAAGGGGCCGCCTCTGCCCTTGGAAAAACTATAGCGACTGGTAGCATCCCTCTTCTAGTGGGAATCGGAGGCACTTTGTTAGCTAAGATGGTTAAATTCGGAGTTAGTTCTATAAAAGATGTAAGTAAAAATTTTGATGAAGTATTCGCTGGAGAAAAATCATTAGCTTCGCAAAAAGCTGTTAATGATGTTTTATCACAAAGTCCTAAATTAGTTGCTCTTGTACAAAAGGGAACCATTTCATTGGCTGCAGCGGAGCAAGCAGTATTACAAACTTTAAGAGAGCAAAATAAACAACTAAAAACGCAAGAAGCTTTAAGGGCTAGAATAATTCCTACAGTTGTCGCTAGAGGCGGCCCAAGCAGAGTAAGAGCTTCTGGATATGTCCCGACATTTGGCGGAGCTCAAGAAGAGGTCGCTATGGCCAAGGCTTATGGAGCTAAAAATCCAAAAGCTAAATTAATACAAGCGACAATTAAAGGCAAGACTCAGCCAGTAATGGTCAATAGCGAAGAGGATGTTATTCCTAACTTTGCTGGCACAGGAGACACCGCGATAATTCCTAAATATAGGAAAATGCAAGACATTCCCAGAATGAGTTCTGGGTATATTCCTAATTTTGCAAAACGTAAAGACATCATCCAAAGAATCGGCAAAAAAGAAATCTTTGCTAGATTTCAAAAGCATTATGAACAAGGAAAGGATTACGCAGGATTTTATAATATACATGGCGAAGAATTTAGTGGCAAAAAACTTTCCCCACAAGAAGCTAAAATTTACGCTAATATAACTTCTGCTATTTCTCCTTCTGTGCCTGATTATGTAGCTGCTCAATTCGCGGCTCCAATATTCAACAGGTACATGAAAACAAGATCTACTAATGTAGAAGATTATTTTGATTTAGCTCCATCAAAAATAGTTAGCAGGCACAAAAATGTAGCGTCTTTGGGTTTATTCGGCAAAAAAGGTGAAGTATCTGCCGAAGGAAATATAAGAACTAGAGATGATGCCAGAAGATATGGTTTGTCGAAGGCTTTAAGAGGGGTTGATTTAGGAAGCGACGACACGGCTAAAACTAGACACTACGCTAGAGCTATATTGCAAGATAAAACAGCCTTTCCAATAGATACAAATGTAATCCAAGCTATCCTTGGAGGCAAAAAACCTAGCAAAACAGAAGCGGCAAAATTGATATCATTAGCTAATGAATTTGCTAAATCACATCAAATAGAAACTGGCGCAGCAGGTTTGCAGGCTGCTATTTTTAAATCCAATAGCGTACATAAAGAAAAATATAGCCCAGAGACAGTAAGATCCGCTTTATCTGGCATCGAGGGAAGGGCGAGTGGATATGTTCCTAATTTTGCTAAAATATTAATAGCTGCAAAATATTACGATGCATTAAAAGTAGGTAGAGCAAAAGGAGTAAACATTTCGAAAACTGGAGACGTTCAAATCATCGGAAGAGAAGTATTTGGAGGAATTGGTTTTTCTGCATCAAGAATAGGCAAAGGGTATGCCAGCGCAGTTAGATCTACATCTCCGACAACGGCTTTAAAAAATGCAAGTCGAAAAGCTGGAGTAACTAAAAGCATAATCATCCCAGTTGTCGCCCCTTCCGCTGTAAACGATCTAGTACCAGAGAATTTAAAAACTAATGAGGCTCTTTTACAGCAATTTTTAGCTAATCATCCAAAGCCAAAAGAAATAATAGCTTCTCTTTCTGAGCGAGGATTTAATGTCAAATCAATTTTAAATTCTCATAGCGGATCAGAAATAAAAAGCATTATTGATATTTTAAGCTCTGATTTATTTAATAAAAAAATATTAGTTAAATCAGCAAATGAATTAAAAGATCCTAGACTAGTTAAATTTTTTGCGCCTGGCGGAGTTAAAGCGAGAGGACCAAAAGGAGCTTATGCATTTGGATCTTCAATAGCTTCAATGCAACAAGGAGAATACGCGTCTAAAGTCCCTGGTAAGCATAAAAGTTATCCCATACTAGTGACTGGAAAAGTCGGCCCATCAATATCAAAACCAATTAATGCAGAAGAAATATTCCCAGGAATAACTGATAATAAAAGTAGTGTTTTCTTCTCTTCGGCTCAGCTGTTTGGTACAAGAGTTTTAGATACAGATAATCCAGAGCATCTTAAATTACTTGATAGACTAGGCTATAGCAAAAAAATATTGCGGCAAGAAAAGCTAATAGCTGGAGGATATATTCCTAATTTTGCTGGCTTATCAGATGCCATAGGAAGAGAAAAAACAATGAGCGGCTTACCAGCCTCTCAAATCATGGCTCATTTTGATGAAGGCGGAAATCCAATAGCGGTAACAAATAAAAGAGATGAGCCTAATGGGTTAAAAGACGTAGTTCCTAATTTTGCTAAAATTCCTACAGCTTTATTATCTCGTTTTTTCGGAAAATCAGGCGGAAAACTTGCTAATCCAATTTCTGGAGCGTTAGAGCTTTTTGAAAAACAAGCTTACGCTAGCATAATAGATGAATTGGCAGAAAGAGAAGTGATTCCTTCTGCTGTGTCAAAATTTATAAGCCAAGCTTTGCCAGCTTCCGCAGGCATAAAAAATATAGGAACAGCTATATTGTCTAAAAAAGCTTCAACAGGTAGCAGAGTAGCGGCGGGATTAACAGGCTTAGCGCAGATTTATGGTGGCGTTAAGTTGGGTGAATTGTCAGGAGGAGATTTAGATCAAAGAATTCAAAGCAAAAAATTTGAAGATGCGTTAGATCGCTCTAAGAAAGCTTTTACAGACTTGGCCGAAAATACAACAGAGCTTAGTGCTTCTTTGTCTAAATTAGACGCCGCATATAAAGATCCAAAAGCAGATCCTAGAGAAATAGTAAAGCTTGTCAAAACTAGAGAAGACTTAATAAAGAAAATATCAATCAAGAATCCAGAATTAATTTCTAGATTGGCTGGGCAAACATCAATTAGTGATCAAATTACTGTTTTAGAAGAAAATCTTAAAAAGGCTCAAACAGAAGAAGCTATAAGAACTTCTGCACTTTCGTTCGGCAGAAAAGGCAAAATAACTGGCGAACAAGCCCCAGCAGAACTAAGCTCTTTCTTTAATGAAATAATAAATAGAGCAAATGCAGATATATTCAAAACAGATCTTTCTCAAGCTACTACAGCTAATTTCGGCGAAATACTCAAGAAGGCCGGATTAGACGTAAAAGAATTTTCTGATCAGTTAAATAGCGATCAATTGAAAAAGGCTTTTATAGAAGCCTTAAAAGTAGCCCAAGGCATTGAAAAAATTTCCGCTAATCAAGCCAAAGAGATCGCAAGAATAAGCAAGCCATTAGCTTCAAGAAGACAAGCTGTCGAAGACGCTAGAGATATAAGAACCGAAATAAAGAAAGCTTTAGAACAACAACTTCCAGAATTGGCAGAACTAGCAGGAACATTCAGCAGACGAGCTGGTATATCTGCCTCTTCAGAGGCTACGCTGGCGATAAAGAAAGCTGATTCTGCAGTTTCTTTCCAGAATTCATTATTGACTCAATTAAATGATAAAGAATTTCTGGCTAACTTGTCTCCTGCGGTAGAAGCCAGACTAAGAAATATTGAGGCCCCGGGCGCGGGCGCGGGCAGGGAATTAGAAAGCTTACAAAAATTACCAGGGCTTAGCGAAGCGCAATCCAAAGGCATACAAAAGCTTATTGATTTTAATTCTCAGCAATCAAGAGATATAAATAAAGCAACAATAATAGCTGAAGAGTCCAAAAAAATACAATTAAAATTTTTAGCTCTTCAAGAAAAGATAGCTTTCGGCGGAGATATAAGAGCCTCATTGAATCCTCAAATGAGAGCAGAGGCAATGGCTTCTTCTATAAGGGGACCATTAACTTACCAACTAGGATCAATGATTGGTTCTAGAAGAGGCCAAATTGCTGGGGCTACAGACTTTTTGACTGATACTTTGCAAAAATATCCAGGTCTTTTGACAACTAAAGGCGGCAAAGAGCCAGCAGATATTCAAGCTGTAAAGGGTGAGCTAACAAGGCTAAATGCTTTTGACATGCAAAAAGACCTCATGAGAAGAGCCGGCATGGCTCAAATGATGGGTCTTGGGCAAACTGCTGGTTTATTAAGAGGAAAAGCTTTCGATCAAAGATATCTTCTTGAATCTGCCGGGCTCAAAACTAATGCTTTATTCGGCAGCCCTGAAATTCCAAAAGATATTCAGAAGGCGATGGGAGATCTCGAAAAATTTAATGTAGAATCAGTAAGACAAGCCAAAACAGAAGACGCTGCTTTAAGAGTTTTAGAAAATACAATTTCTCCCCTCAAAGAAAAATTAATAGAAGTATCTGAATCTCAAAGTAAAGCTTTAATAACTGCTTTTGAAAATGGTTTAAAGACTGCGTTTGGAGCTACTGGTATAAAAACAGCTTTGGTAAATGTTACAACTGACGAAGTAAAATTATCAGAAGGAAATTACGAATCAAAAGTCAAAGCAGCCGCTTCAGCTTATGCAGGTATGGGCGGATTAATGCCGACCGGAATACCAAGCAACGCAAATGGTTTAACAAAATATTCTAGCTCGATAGCAGACGCCGTAAATAGAGAAAAAACAGCGCTAGCCAGCAGAGGAATAATGGGCGTTCCTAACTTTGCTATGGCTAATATTAATTTGGAAAGAAGCCCGGATTTAATAAATGCTTCTAACCCATATGGATTCGGCGTCACAAATAGTATCGATGAAAAAAATGGCTTGAGAAGTTTAGGAATGAGGTCTAGCGGGTATGTTCCTAATTACGCTCTATACGGAGAAAAAGTAGCTTCTGTTGGTTCGTCAGCTGCAAAAGCTGGCAATTTATTTGTGTATGATCATGGAACAGAAGGATTTTATAAAATTACACCTTCTGGCAAAGTTGGATCTCAACTTATAGATAAAGAGTCTTTGCCTAAAGGCGCGAAAACAATATCTACTCAGCCTTATAGCACTAAAACATTAAGCTCTCAATTAAGAGGAAGTAATATTTTAAAAATCGCAGATCCTGGAATAAGTAAATTAGATGAATTAAAAATTTCTACTATTCCTAAATCTCAGCGTTTAGATCCTATATTAAGAAAATTATCTAGAGCAAATAAATTGACTCCAGAAAATTTGCTAGCCGAAATAAATAAAATTTCAGGAGGCAATCAAACTCTAGTTAAAACAGCTTTTGGTTCTAGTTTTGCTCAAGGGCAAGGAGTTTTCGGAAGAAGCGGAGGAATAGGATTGGGAGATACGGCGGAAATTATAAAAAGATTTCAAAGCGGAGAAGCTAGAGGATTTTTTACGCAAGCTGCTGTAGAAGGCCCTCATTATGGAGAAATGAGAGTCCATGTGGCTGTTGACGCGAATGGAAAAGTTAAATTGCTTAAAGGGGGCTCTGTATTGAAAATAGGAGCTGGCACTGCCGACATAACTTCTAAAGAAGGTTTAAGTGCTTTAAGTAAATCTGGTTTAGGTAAAGAAGCCGCTAAAGTAGCTCAAGAGTATAAAAAAGCAGCGCAAGCCACAGCCGTAAAAAGCATCAGAGAACTTGTAGCTAAAAAAGGAATAAAAAATGCATTTTTCGGAGTAGATGTAGGAGCTACAACATTAGAAAGCGCAAAAAAAGCAGGAGTCAATACTAAAGAATTTTACTCAGGAGGAAGGGGAAGAGTCGGTACTGTAGTTTTTGAGCTTAACCCTTCAGAATCATTGGGTTCAAGTGGGTATATGCGCGGATCTACAACTCAAAAATTAGTAGATCAAGTATTAGGGAATCAAATAAGGACAATGCCCAAAGGCTTTGCTCCGAAAGGAATTTCAACAAGTAAAAGGGCGGCAGATATTTCAAGCGCCTTATTATTCAAAGAAAGCGGAGCTTCTGCTGTAGCAAAACCTGCAGCAAGAGCCAGAGACGCGTTAGGAAGATTTACTTCTAATTCTGGATTTAGTAAAAATGCTTTAAAATTTTTAGGTAAATATGGAGGCAAAGCTCTGGGAGCGCTTGGAGTAGGAGCCGCTGGCTTTGAAATCGCACAAGGAGTTAACCAAATTGTTAATCAAGATGAAAAATTAATTGGAGCAGGAAATATATCTAGCGGAATTGGCTCGTTAAGCTTATTAGGAGCTGGTATAGCTGGCGCTGGCCTCGCAACTACCCTGGCTCTTCCTCTCGCAGTCGGAGCTTTGGGTTATGGTGCTATAAAAGGAGTAGAAGCGACTGGGTTATTGGACGCCATGTACGGAGCAGGTTATAAAACAATGGGCTTATCTGCCGTGTCTTCAAAGCGAGTAAGAGGTTTGACTAGCAGGGAAGCCGTAGAAGAAAATAGAATAATTCCTAGAAAAATGGAATTATTAAGAGAAATAAATAGATACAATGAAGCAGCAGGAAATCCATTAGTTTCTGAAACTTTCCAGCTCTCTAGATCTAGGCAAGCTCAAATAAATAAAAATATTCAAGATACTCAAGAGCAAGAAAGCATAATTGAAAAGCAAAAACAAGCTGCAAAAGCAGCTATGGATGCTAGAGCGTCTGCCCAAGCTGCCGCCGAAATAGGTAGAATCGATAAAGAAATGTCAGCGGAAAACGCAGCCCAAGGTTCAAAATTAAGAAAATCTTTCTTAGAATCTTTTGATAAAAATGCTGAGTCTGCCGGATATTTAACCACTCAAGATAAGATAAATTATTTACTAAGCCAAGAAGGAAAGAATGGCCTTGGATCTTTCAAGTCAACAGATTTCAAAGATGCAGAGTTTGCCAGATCTTTTAATATTTATAAAACAGCAAGAGAAGCGCAAGCTGCTAGAGAAGCTAATCAAGTTATTCCTGCATCAACAATAGAATTTAGGAACAGACCTATTCCAAGTTTCCCTCAAGATGTTTCAGAAGAGGCGGCGAGGAGAAGAGTCACTGCTGAGCAAGTAATGCAAGAAAGAGCCAGCGGTATAGTTCCTAACTTCGCTGCCATGAGCAATAGCATGATGGCTTCTGGAGATGTTTATTCAAGAATGAGAATGTCTGCACCGAGAATGTCTTTCCCATCTGCCGCTCAAGGAAGCGTTCCAAATTTTGCAATTGGAGAGTTTTCCGATGCGATAACAGAGGCCATGAGAAATGGAATAACATCAGCATTTCCTAATGGAGCTTCTTCTAGCAATGTTTCTAACTCTAATGTTATAAATATAGATGGAAGAACATCCATACAAAATGCCCCAGATGAAGCAATGCAAGGAATAATCAGTATCCTATTCGACAAGATTCCAGAACTCAAAAAACTAGGACCAGCAGCCTTGAATTTCAAGAGATAAAATATATAATAAAATATGGCCTTTACCTCTGAAACAGTAATAAAGTTCGGCTCAACAGCAGTAAGTTTTGCTGTGGCTACTTTATTAAACTACTCTGTCTCGAATCAAAAAGCTGGGGCTTTTAATTATAGAAGAAAAGAAGATATATCTATTGATGGCTACTTTTCTAATAGAGAATCTAGTGTTCCAATAAAAGAGCATTTCAGACAAGTAAAGTTGCTGTTAGAAAGCTCGACTGACTTTGTAGAAATATTCCTTAATGATAAGTCTTATGGCAAGGCTAGATTTTTAAATTATTCTTTTCCTACTTCTGTAAATTTTGATGAGAATTCTGTAAGATTCACCAAGTTTACTATTACATTAGAAGTATTTAAAGATGACTCGTCTAATACTTTTGCTGCGAATAATTTGCCGTCTGTTTATAGCAATGCAACAAATCTTTGGTACAAGCTGAGAGATTTTTCTGAGTCTTTTAATTTTACACTACAAGATGATGGTAATTTTTTAGCATCGCATAGACTTTCTTTCGGAATAGACAATATAGATAAAAATTCAGAAACAACTGTAGTAACGGATGCGAGAGATATAGCGAATACATTTTTTGCTTTAGGACTTGATTCTTTATCTTCGATACGTTCTTTTTATAGCTCCACAAGCTTTCAAATAAGCAATACAGATTATGGATCTTCTTTAATAGATCAAACTGTAGACCTTATAAACTATAACTTCTCGTACTCCAAACAATATACAGTTTTTTCTGATAATAGCTCTACTACAACAGAAACATTATTAACTGACGTAGTATTTAACGCGGAAGGAGTAATAGAAGTAGTAGAAAGAGGAAGAATAAAAGGCAAAGGATCGAGTTTCGCTGTGGCTAGAGCTAACGCAATATCTAAGTTAAATTCTAATTTATCTTCTGCGTATTCAAGATGCAATAATGTATTTAATAGATACTTCTCTAATGATTATTCTAAATTTAAGAGAGTCTTACCAAAGTATAATGCCTTAGACACACTAAAGTCAAATCCAATTTCAATAACTAAAGATCTCACAGAGACGCAGCCAGAAATAGGTTATGAAATAAGATTCACAACTAATGCCGCTTACGACGACTCTACGACTATTCATACTTATTCCATCTCTCTAGTGAAAGACGCTCAAGGAATTTATAATTCTACAATTAATGGATCTATTAAATTTTATACAAATAAAAATAAAGCCTTTTCTTCTAATTTGACTGATATAAAAAATATAATTAGCGCAAATTCTGGAGCAGATGATTTGACAAGAATAAATCCTTATTATTTAGCGGTGGCAGGTAGTGGCACATTTGCTGGCGTAAGAACTAGCACAGCAATTAATCATTTAAAATTCGGAGTAGAAACAACCTACACAAAAACATATTCAAATTCTCCTACGCTTTCAAGTTCTGGATTGATACGTCAATTAACAGTTTCAGAAAATACTAATCTGCCAGTAAATAGATATTCAAACGCGAATATTCCTGGGTCTTGGAATGAAAGCAATCGTAAAGTAGAAAGAAATCAAGAAACAATATACCAAACCACTCAATTAACGGAGGGCGTTAAGTCTATTGTTATAGAAATGAAGATCAATAGAAACAATCTGTACACTACAACCGGCGCTAATATTGTACCAGCCACTGTATTTGGTAAGATAAAAGATTTGTTTTCCACAGAAATGCTTCATAAAGATAACGGGCGCTTATTTGGTATAAATTATCCTCAATATCAATATGGCGTAAAAGCATTCTCCAAAATATATAATGAAAATTTTGGTTTTAAACTTGGAGATCTTACCTTTTTCATGGATAATTTAAATTTATCTATTGATAATAATTACAATTTAAGAGCTTCAATAGAATATAAGTTCTTAGTTAAAAAGGAAAAACTTTGATATGTCAGACGTATTAATAAGATACAATAATAAGAGAGTGCCGCTTTCTGGGACCGGGCCGACTCCTTACATATCAATAACTGACGACGTCATTACTCATGGCGATAGATGGGGAATGTCTCAAAGGATAGTTTTGAATGGGGTTATAACTGGCAACAGTTTCGATGATTTATATTATGCTCAAACTGGGCTAGTTGATATATTTGCATCTTCTTTTAAAACATTAAAAATATTTGAAGATGCGGATGATGTTCCGCCGACTACTGAGGCGTATGCTTTCTCTGGGTGTTCTGTAGAAAATGTTTCTTTCGACAATGCTCCTTATAATAAAGTTGTAAATTATTCCGTAGAATTGCTGTCTTACCCATCTGGACTTACTGGATTTTTTTCTGGCACTTATGGTGTGCTAGACCCAAAAGATGAAATTACAATATCTCCTGGTAATGATGGAGTAGGAACAATTACTCATTCTGTAGCAGCCAGAGGCTTCGTTACTACAACTATAGATGATGCAATAAATAATGCCAAATCTTATGTTGCTACAAGAACAGGTGTTTCAAAAATATTATCTTTGCCGTTAGTTACTAGCATAGACAATTCTAGTAATTTTACTCCTGTTTTAGTAAGCATAGCAGAAAATTTAGATAAATTAAATTTAACTTATTCTGTTGAAGAGACCTATAAATTTAGAACTGTCACAGGAGACTCTGAGTCTGCTCAGAATTATTCTTTCAACAACTATCATTTGGTATCTTACTCTACTAATTTAACTTCTGGAGCTGGAGATGATTTCGTGACGGCTTCCATACAGGGAGAAATAAAGGCTGGGATAACTGGAGTAACGGGTGATGCTTTAGTTTCTAGTTTAATTAATGAGCTTTCTGGATTGCATCCTTACGCGGTAATCTCAGGTAAATATGGTAGCCCGAATGGTTTTAAATTCTGCCCAGACCCAATCGAAGTCACAATAAATGAAGATCGAAAAGCTAGAAAGATAAATTTTAGCATTTCATATGATAACTTAGAATTTTATGGATCCGCTAACGATCAAACTGTTTTTAGTGGTTGTTATTTAGACGCTTCAATTTCTCATTCGATAGACGAATTATCTTATATAGACACTTTAGAAATTAAGGGAGATGTTAAGTGCAGAGGTTCTGTAAAAAATAAATATGAGAATTCTTTAAAATATGTGACAGAGTTATTCACCGCTGGCACAAGTGCATCTGCGCCAAGATTGTATACGCTAGTGAATGGATACTATACTGGTTATTACGGAGCAACTCCTAAATTCACTTTGAATCAAGAGCCTGTTTCAGTGCAAGTAGAAGCTAATCCAATTTTAGGAACTGTATCGATATCTGCGACGTACGATAATAAAGATAGATTTTTGGGGCTTTCAAATTCAGATTACTCTATCGAGTATACTCCAACTAATACTATTTTTACTTATGGATTTTCTTGCAATAATTCTTTAAGGCATATAGCGGTAGATATGAACGTTGCGAAAAGAGAAAAAACAGCAATCAATTTATCTCTTTCTAAGGCGGGGACTCCAGAGTCTACTTTATTGGGCAATAAAGATACGTTGTTGTTAGCTTTCAAAGATAATTTTATTAAAGCATTGCATGAGTCTTTAGACACTTTGCAAGAAGAGTCTTCTTCCATATCTATATCAAATAGCAATTTTAGCTCAACTAGTTCAGATAACTTAACATCGAATAAATATGGATCAATTGTTTCCTCAAATTCTGTATTCTCTTTCGCATTAGACCCAAATCAATTAGCAAATAGAAATGTAATAAAATCATGAATGAAATTATAAAATCAGGTTTTCTAGAAACTATTTTTTGCGACAGGTCTTCTGTTTCTATTGATTATGATTTCCGCAATCCATCGTATACAGGCGTAACTGATTCTGCTGGTTATTCGAATTATGTAATTTTTAATAATCAAACTGGAATACAGTATCAGTATTCTGGATCTAATATTTATTCAAATGATAACCCGGCCCTATCTTATAACGATAAAGTAGGTGGCGGTAATGTAAATCCAGGAATAGTTAGCGGCCAATTCAACGGTCAAAATAAATTAAAAATATTAGGTGATTTTGATTCCCCAGATTGGACAGCTTTTATAGTATTCAAGCATTTAGAAACTGGATCTTTTGACAAAAGCAAAGTAATATTATCGTCTCAAAATTCTGGATCTGCAATTTCTGGTTTTTCTATAGGAATAAATGGATGCAATAGACTATTTTGCGAGCACAACACTCCTTCAGATGGAAAAAGAATTTATACATTAGGCCAAGAGCTAGATAATAAAAATGTAATTTCTGTTGCTAAAATAGACTCTTCTATACAATTATCTACGCATCAATTTGATGATACTTTAAATAAAAAATCATTAAATGTGCAGTTTGATTTAGCAGATTTTTCTAATTCTAATAACTTTTACTTAGGGGGCTTAGGGGTATCTGGAGTTGGGTATAATAATTTTAGTGGTTATATTGATAGTTTTATGTTGTTTAATTTGGGATTAGATTTCCCAGAAAGAAATACATTCGCTAAAGCATTTTATTGTTCTGGTTACGCTTCTGGTGTTTACGAGACTCAATTTGAAACATTTTTATCTGTGACTGGAGTCGAGTATCAAAATGTAATAGTAGGGACAGGCATAACTGGATATGTTCCTGCATCTGGCGTTACAGCAACTTCGAATGGCTCTTCGGTCACTGGATTTTTTTATTCAGGAGTTACTGGATATATTTATGAATATCGATTAGTTGAGCTTACTGGTGCTGTTCAAGGAACATCAGAAATTACAATATATCGCCCACCGAGCGGCCTTATAGATTTTGGATATTCTGTTCCATTTGGAAATTCTAAAGTATTGTTGCTTGCGAATTTTGATGACTCTAATAAAGAAGTTTATAGCTTTTCTGGCAAAAATTCAGAAGATATAAATTTGATTCCACAGTTTTCTCAGTCTGATGCAAGATATACAATATTAAATACTGGATCGGGAGAATTAGTTAATTTATATGTTAATGGATTAGCTTGTACATATGTTACTGGGATAACAGGAGATAATGAAGGAGATTTCACAGTATCTAGTGGTTTTATAAATTCTAATAGCTTTTTTGATGTTACAGACTTTGCGACATATGATTTGATATCTGGTTCTGGGTCATTGACTGGAATATCAACTCAAGACATAACAAATACAACAAAAGTTCTGTCTTACAATTATGTCAATCATAGAGATCTTTATTTGAATGGCAATAAATTGATTTCTGGTATTGATTATGCCGCCGTGACTGGAGCGATAACCATTTATACTACGAATCTTATTGATGGAGATTTATTATTATTACCAAAGCACGAAATGAATAGGGTTAGATACACAGGCAATAATTCAAACAATTTTGATACAAACATAAATCTTTTTGATGAGCAAATTTGGGTAAACGGATTGAGGCAAGTAAAAGGATTGGATTATGAAAAACTAGCAGACTTTAGTTTAAGATATACCACCTTTTCTTTAGAGCCGTTTTCTCAAGTGATATATAATAATGACACAGGTTATTTTAACGTGTAACTTATCTAAAGGATTATGGCTCAAGTAAAGAACAATAGCAGTATAAATATAACAAGAACTCAGTTTTCTTCTGGGCAGCCTCCACTCGATCTTGGGAATAGATTATTTAATGGTTATGTTTATGCCTTATCTCTTGATGTGGGATTCGATGGCAATCCAAGCACTTTAGTTCTTAATCTTGCTTTAAATAAAACACTTAAAGAAGCAAAAAGCGCTCTTTCTGTGCAGCAACAGAGAAAAAGAGACATTGATCTTTTAAATCAACTTAACTCAGCAAGAAATACTCAAACTACGCCAATAAACCAAATAAACAATCAAAGCCAAATATTCAAAGGCACTTCAGATACTCTTTCTCAGCTAATAGACCAGGATTTTAAGATAGAAGATCAGTACATGGGGCCGACGACAAGCTATAATATTACTATCACAGATGGCGATGGCAAAAAAACATACCAGCTCAAAAATTTTAAAATATCTTCTTACTCGTTATCAAAAAGGAATAATGAAAAAGTTCTGACAGTTACTTTTAAAGATAACTCTTTTGTTTTAGATAAGATTTATGTTGGTGTTTTAGGAGTCGAGGTGGCAATAGATAGTAGGTCGGAAAAAGAGGCTACCATAGACAGAATAATATTGAATTGCCCCTCAGTTAATGGCTCAAAAGCTGGATCGGTCACGGTATCAAATTTTTCTCAATTTTTGCATTTTGCAGAGTCTAATCTAGGTCAAAAATTATCTATAGATCCCGCGACAACTCAAGTAATTACTGATACTGCTAATGGCCCTGGCAAGTACAATTATGTAATAATAAAATCTACAGATCCATTAAAGCAAATCACTAATGGATATGGGGCAATTATTCTTTTGGGAGAAGAAGATTTTAAAGATAGCATTTGTAAGTCTGCTGAAACTTACTATTCTTTTGCTTCTTTGCTTAAAGCAATGAAAGCTTTAGGAATATCAATTGCTCCATCGAATATAAATTCTGGCAGTTCTGGAAGCAGCGGAAACAGCGGCAGTTCTTCTCCTGTAGAATCTTTAAGAGACAAGTCTGGAGAGCAGATTAAAAGAAAATATTCTGGCACATTAAAAAATGTTTTAGCCCAATGGTGCGAAGAGTATTCTTATTCTTATGTAGTAGATTTTTCTGGGCAATCTAATCAAGTTAGAATACGCGGAATAGACCTTACAGATTCTTTAGCGAAAGAAAATGTTCTAAAAACAAAGTTAAGCTTGGAAAATTTAGAAGCTTCAGACTCTTCTCAATTCGTCATAAGATCACAAGATTTTGATTATGATTTAAGTAAAAAAAATCTAAAGGTATACTCTTCTTATTATTTTAAGGAAGCGAGAGAGAAGAATATTGAATACGAGCAAATTTTAGGCAATAGAACATTTAGAAATATTAGGCTCTATGATATATTTCCGCAATTATTCGGCACCCCTTCTAGGCCTTACGATTTTTGTGGAGCCAATAGAAATTATGAACAGGTTGTAATATCGGCTATTCTGGGAAAATACGCGCCAAAGCTAAGAGAAATCTATAACTATCAAATAGGAGCTTATCAAGCATTAGGCTTCTTGCCTTTGGGCGGAGACATACTAGGCTCTAGGCTTAGCTACATAGATAGACAGGCTGATTTGATAGCTTTCGAGGCTGTGTCTAGAGCTTTAGAGTTGCAAAGCGAATTAACTTTTGATGAAGATGGAAATGTTTTAATAAATATGAATCTTGGTTTTTATAATGAATCGATAGCTAATAATATTTTAGCTATTGAATCTTATATCGCTGATTTCATAGGAAAACATTATTGGACAGATGTACAAAACATAACAGAAGGGATAGCTGGTAATGAGAACGAGCTACTCCAATATAGCGTAGAAACAATTCCTGCGACTCAAAAAGTTTATTCAAATGAAATATATAAGTTGCCAGTATTTAGAGATGCCAAATTTTTGATTGAAAGTTTGGCTAGTTTGTATAATGGCACAGATTCTTATTTCAATGCTTTTTCAGAGTTCAACAGACTAAAAGCTAACACAGAGGATTTATGCAGTAAAGCTCAGGCTTCTTATGTTAAGTATGTGCAGTCTTTAGATAGATTAAAACCTGTAAGATTTTATCTAGCAAGAGATGACGCAGCTTATGGTATTTTCCAAGAGCTAATTAGAGGTTTAGAATATTTAGATTATGCTGTTTCTGGTGATCCTTTTATGAGCAATAATTCTATAGCTCAGTTCACAAGAATAAATCTTGCAGAAGCTTATTCTCCTATTTTTAAAGAATTATCTCCAGTATCTTTAGGTGTTTTAAGAGCTGCTTTGCCAGTAGATGTCACAAATCTTCCTTTAAGTAATTATTCTTTTGGAGTGATGTTTGGATTCAATTCTCTTGCTCAGATATATCAATTCCCTACTACTTTGTCGGGGCATTCATTTACAAATCCAATAGAATACCAAAATCAAATAGCAGAAAGATGCACTCTATTGAGAGATATACTTGCGGCTGGGAATCCAGCTACTCTTCAAGCGAATAAGAAAGATTGCAGTAAAACAATTTTTTATTCTGTGTGTGTTTACCCGCAAGAGCAATCAAACATTGAAAGAAATAATAATGCAGCTTTGCTTGGCATAGGCCCAGACTCTATGCAGTGTCAGCGTTTTAATATAACAAGAAAAATGCCATCGAACGCTTTCTTGACAGCTCACATTAGCAAATCTTTGCAATCTTCTAGTGGCATGTTGGCTTTGGCGTCTCCAGCTTTAAACAATATACTTGTAAGAAGCACAAGATTTCCTACTCCAGTTCCATTCACAATGGTAAACACTACTAGATTAGAATCAGAATATATAACTTTGCCATCGCAAGTCAACTACATAGTTACTTTAAAGAGCAAAAGTTCTAGTCAGATTTTCGCTCCTTTTAAAAACTTTATTAGAGGTGGGTTAGAAGATAAAAATGACATACTAAGAATATTGAACAACGAAGGGTTTTCTCTAGAATTAGATGTGAATAATATTACTCCGAATGTAAGAGAGCTTTACGCAGACGAGACGGAGCAGTCTTACTCTAGTAATCAATCAATCGGCGGCGCTTTTGGAGATGGAACTCCTGTAGTTATGAATTTCCAAGGATATGGATCAAATCAAAAACCAAGATATGAATTCGACACCTTTGAAAGCTTTCACGAAAAAATAAAATCAATTTATGATTATAAAGCCGCATCTTTATTACAGCCTAACGTAAGTTATTCTGCTGATTTGTTCTGCTCTAGTATTTCAGATCCGCTAAAGTCTTTGCTTACAGTAGACAACGGTTTAACGAAATTAAATATTGCTTTAGCAGAAAATGGCTTGACCATTCAATGCTCTTTCCAGAGCTATCCGGGCAAGCCGTTGAATTTGCAAACTTTAATCTATAAAAATAGACCAAATATAAAACTAGTAAACACCAACTTCTTAAGCTAATGATAATCTCCGGCAATACATTCAGAAGTGTTTTAAGAGAGAACCGCTTTTCAGCAGAATTTGGTCTTTCTTTCGATAATTGCACGGGCGTTTGCGACATAGGTTTTAGCGGCCAAAGTAAAACTTACAAAATCTCTTTTATAAGTGGTAAAATTGTTGATAATGAAAATCGATACTGCGGCTCTTATATCCCAGATAATCAAGTTAATATTACTACAAATTTTTCAGGGACAGCTTACGACTACGCTATAAATGGAGATCAAATAGTAAGATCTGGGCTAAAAGAAAATTTTTACGCTGAGAGATTTTTTATTAATTTAACTGGTTGCACGTTAGATTCTTCTATAAGTATTAGCTCAGAAAAACCAACGCTCTCTTTAACGACGCCTCAAACATTTATAACTGGAAATTATATAACAGGCACGCTAACGACAAATTCGCTAAGCGGAATCAAAGTTTTCTCAGGAGATTTTGATTCTCAATCTTCGTTTTCATTTCAAAATATTCCTACGGGATTAGTTAAATCTTCTAGCAGTCAGCAAATATTAATACAACAAAACTATCCTGGTCTTGGAGAACTTATTTCAAATTATACTTTAAATACAAGCGCTGGAGATTATACAAGTCAGTTGACTGTTACGGGGGTTGATGTTCCATTCTTAGAGTATGTTTTTAATATTCAAGAAGGGTCTGATTCTTTAAGTTCTATATCAGAAGCAACATTTGAAAGTGGAGTTTCTAAAGTAGGATCTTTAGTATTAGATTATGGATACTCTACTAACAGAGAAGAGCTGGTGCCTGCTAGTTTGCCGATAAGTATTTCTTTGACTTATTTTTCTGGAGCTACTGGTTACATGGGAATGGTAACCGATGTAAATGTAGCTAGTGGAGGCAATGGATATTTGTCTGCACCGACTGTGATATTTAGCGGGGGCGGGGCATCGGGATCGGCCTCTGGAGTGGCGGTTCTTGGAATAGACAGCACAACATATGATTCTGTAGTAGATATAACTATGACCAATTTTGGTTCTGGATATACATCCGCACCAACAGTAATCTTTTCTGGGGGCACTGGAATATTAAATAATACAAATCCAAGCATAGCTTCTGGAACGGCGCAGACTTCTTTTTACACAAAGAGTGTGACTGGATTTTTTGATTTACTTACTGGAATAGGAAATAATTTGATAAGTTATAGAGATAGTTCTTTTATTTCTGGCTCCGCTGGATATGTCAAAACTGGAGTTGCCATAACAGAAGATACGTCTATAAATGTTAAAGTTATTTATAGCACTCAATTTGACGAAAATCCACTAGTCGCAAAACTTACTCTTAGTGGAATAAACAATAATATAATAGAAAGATATATAACAGGAGTAAAATAAAATGAGAAGATCAACAATAGCTGCAAAAGAGGCTTATCCCTACATAGTGTCTTGGAACGGATCAGATAAAAACACTACGGTAGGTTTAAAAGTTAGCGCGACTTTAAGGGCTTTTGTTACGACACAAATGGGGCCAGAAGCCGCTGCGTTATTTGAAGAGGATTTTATAAACTATAATAAGGGATATATTTTATGCCTAAATGTTCCAGTCAATTTAGTTAATTTTTTTGGACCTACAATACAAGCAAGCGATAGGAATTTCATAAAAACATTAACTTTTACCAAGGTAGCTATGCCATCTACTTTTATTGGGCAGAAAGGCAATCTTTCAAAAAATTATGAGTATGGAGAACAGCTAGTCGCTTCTGTTTCTTTCGAAAAAATATCGCAAGTCAAAATACCGCAATCTCCATATATAAATAATTCTCCAGTCCAACAAAGCCAAGGACCACTTAAAACAAAAAATGGAGCAGGCAAAAAATATCTATCTTACAGAGATACTAATATAAGCGCAAGAACTTTGAAATCCCAATCCGGAGGCGGAGGAGGCGGAATTGGAGTTTGGAGTTAATTATGCCATCTCTTCCACTAGCTAAGAAAGTAAAAATTAATCAATCAACTGATTACGAGCATCATAATCTGTTGGCGGACGCATTTAATGAGAAAATTTTATCTGGGTTAGGGGATTGTTCTTGGAGAATTTTTTATTACGCATTTTCAATGTTTAGAGGAATAAGAAATCCTCAAGATAGTCAATTTCCGGCTCAAGATGAGTGGTTTAAATTTTATGCTAATTTAGAGCCAAAGATGACTTATGGAAAGTTTGGTTGGCCCGAAGCTCAGGCTGGAGAAGCTCAAGGAGCCAATGTAGCAAATCCATTTATGGCTTGGATATTCGGCAAGGCATCAAGAGTAACTCAAGCCAATGGAACAAAAGACGACACAAGAGATGGAGTCCATGGATATTGGTCTGAACCGATTAGATTAAGTGGCTTGGAATTGGCGTTGCCAGATAAAATGCCGACAAAGACAAGCGGAGATCCAAATTTAAATATTGTATGGAGCGATTCAGAAATACAAAGAGGTTGTTTAGCGTTTGAACAAAACTACAAATATTTACCTAGAAATGCTTTACAGCCATCAACCAAAGAACTACAACTTGCTTCTTTGGGTATATGCTCTGCCGCTAGAAGGCATTTAAGATACGTGACAGAAGCTATATCTACTGGAAGATATGCTCCTAGTTATGTTCCAGATCCAGAAGGAAAAGGCGGTATATTTAGAAAAAAGAACGCTTCTAAAGACCAAATAGAGCAGGCTATCTTTTATTATTTAAGTTTTTTTAGGGGTACAGAAGACCAAAGGGCTAGGCACTCTATAAAAGGAAGAAATGTAACGACTCACGGCTTTGATTTTGAAAAGTTTTTCTCAAGACAATTTCTTTTAGCCCCAAATTATTCTAGACCAAAATATGAGCTAGATTCTTCGGGTAAAATAAAGATAGATAGCTTGGGAAATAAAAAAATAAAATACGACTCTTTTGGCTATCCTGAACTTTTCCCAGAAGGGCCAGGAAGCTTTCTCTGGAATATTTCATTCGATTCGGCTGTTAAAAATACGGCGACAAATGATTATTTTTTACCAACAAATGCTGGCGATGCATTTTTATTTAAAGGCCAAGATGAGACTGGCAAAGAATTAAGAGCTTTTAATACTAATCCTACTGGATCTAATAATAGATTTTGTTTATCGGCAATATTTATACAAACTTCTGACATAGCTTGTGGCATTTCGGAGAATGGGGAATCCTTGTTATCTGGGATGTTTATTGATATTTATGTTAATAATGAAATTTATGAATCTGTGCCTTTGAATTCTGGTGATAAGTATATTTTAAATAATAGAACTGGAGTAGTTAATGATCTTTCCTTAAACTCTGTCAGCACTTATAAAGTTTATCAGTTTAATAAAATACACTATTTTGTTTATCCAGTCAAGGGGAGTGTTTCTTTTAAAATAAGAGGGTCAAGTGGAGTCGCTAATCCTTCTTATAATAATTTTGGCTATATAAATTTAGGCAAAAAAATCGTAACCCAAACAGTTACAAAAAATAACTTTGCCATAACGATACAATTTGCTCACGTTTTAGAAATGAAGCCAAGTGCCGCTGACGCTTATGTAATGATGAGAGTAGCGACCACAGAAGGCGCAGGAACAGATGCCGGGCAAATGGATCCTGTAGGGCATTTTAATGCAGACACCGCTAAAACAGTATTTACAAATTATATTAGATATGGAGTAGCATATAACTTTAGAAAGAAAACTCTTTATCAAAATGATGCTTATGTCAGTGCTAATCCAGTATATGAATCTGCTAGAAAATTCATAACTAGTAATGTAAGAATGGCTGATAGAACAGCTTTAATGGATTATGAAGTAAATGAAGACGGTGATTCTGTTTTATATTTTAATAGATACGCAATGGGTATGAAAAATACTGGCGTAGATATCTTCAGAAATATGGGGCCATCTGTTACTGAAGTAGGCAACAGATCAATAAGAGGGGCAAAAACAGAAACATTTATTCCAATAGTCAAAGGCAAGGATTACATTGTGATAGAGTTAGAGCCCTCACTAAGGGGGACGAATTCTCATGTTATATATATAGATAATAATAAAAAGAAAATATTAAAGCATGGCGCGACATTCAAAGGTGGAGATTATTATTTTGTTTCAGAGTATTCTACGGGCACAATCGGAGTTTTTGAGTTGGATGGAATAACCCCAGACTCTTTAATTAAAGGAATAGATAAAGGAGAAATCATTATAGATGGAATAAAACAAAAACCATCTGGTAATATAAGCAACGAATGGACCATGTTCATGACTTATAATTTATACCATTGGTCTAATAGCTCTTATTGGAAGCCTTCAATGTATGGAGACATAATGGGAGCTTTAAATGCGAGATGCTTAACGGCTAGCCAGTCTCTTGAGCCATTCAGAGGCACATCAAGGAATGTGAAGCAAGCTTTGGCTAATGTGTCTTCTAGGCCGAACGATTTGCCTTTGATTGTAGAAGCTCCGTCTGGATATAATTATATAGAAAGCGCAAATACAAAACCTCAATATGGAGATTGGCGCGGAAATTTAAATCATCCAGCAAACTTCGCTGCTAGTTGTCCTATTTATAGGCCTCCATATAAAATAAAGTCAATAGTTAGACTAAACCCATACGATCCAAAATCAGATATTATTAAAGTAATAATAGAAAATAGGCTACAAAATACTGGAGATGGGACTCCAAAAGGAAGAATAAGTAGTAAAATACAAGAGTTTATTAAATTCGCGGCAACTAATGTTGATTCTTATAGAACAGATGAAAATGCATTAATAAATTATCTTTGCCATACTATGGCTGGCATTCAATGCCCAAGAGGTGTGAATGGAGACGTTTCAATGGATAATGGCAACTTCTGGCAAAAACAAAGACCATTTGGATGTTGTTATCCAAGATTTTATTTCGTAAAACTTATTCCCAAGGTCGATAAAAACACAGTAATGTATTCCGACCATTATATACAAATGGAATATTATTTAAGAGCAATGTGTAATGGTTTTGTGAATAAAGGTTCTGAAATGAGTCCGGGACAAGTAGAAGCTATTATTAGGGCAGGTTTAAGCGGAATAACAACTCCAGGAGGCTACGACTCTGCCATAGGAGATTATTTATTTGAAGACCTAATGAGAGACTCTTATGATAATTCTGGCGATCAATCAGTACCAATAAGTCCGAATATGGTTGGAAGACAATAACATGAGCGCAGAAACAGACAATAAAAATTTTATTACTACGGTATTATCTGGGCTAGGCCCTAATTTAATCCCAGATTTTACTAAATATACTTATGGTCTTTGGGTTTCATTTTTTGAAAATCCAAATCATAGCTCTAATGGATATTCTATTCCAAGACCGTTGGTGGAAGATATTGTTGCATCCAAATTTGCCATTACGGGCAAAAAGTTTTCTATTATAAATTTTGAAGGAGAGGCTCCAAAAGCAAGATTTTTTATAACAGAAGGATTATTAGGTATAGATGGTTATAATTATATCAAAGATTTCGAAATAACAGATAGATTTATTTCTGGAGCTAACCCAAGCGTAATTATGCCAGACATGGATTTTTCTGGTAAATTATACAGAAGATATGAAATCTCAGGATTAACAAAATCTCAATCTACAAATAATGATATCCTAACTGTTTCTGGCGAAGACTGGGCTAACACTAATATTTCACTATACACTAATAATACTGATGCCACTTATTCATATATTGATTCTGGATATGTGGGCTATAGAAATGAAGTAACAACTAGATACAAATTTTTATATAATGATAGTGGATATTCTTTACCGCAGGATAATTCAATTTTTGAAATACCGTTCCAGTTAGAGAACCAAACTTCTTTAAAGTATAGAATTTCTAGAGCAAGCGAGCCACTTGGTATTTATGATTATGCAGATTTAACGGCAGATGGCAAGGCTATAATAGACTACTCTAAATACAAGGAAGAGGTCTCTGGAGTAATAGATGGCCAAATAAGTTATGCATTTGAACCTGTGACAGAAATTTCTTTCACTAAAGAAGAGTTTCAAAATATATTAGATACAGACAAAATAAAAACAAGAGAAATCAAGAACGACTCATTCTTCACTGGATTCAAATTAAGCAAAAGCGATAACTTGTTTAAGTTTATTCTTTTAACTACTGGAGACACCGAAGAAATTTATAAGCTAGATGTTCAAGTAGAAAGATATAACACAAGAGAAAAACCAGCGGTTTCTGGGTATGTCATGTCAAGTTATAATCTAGGAGCTGGTGCTGTTAATATATCACTGAATGCAGGTGGCGCAGTTTATCCAAGAATAAGCGAAGACGGAGAGCCATTTGGATACGAAAATGTACAAGATTTAATTGACGTAGAGCAATTAAATGAATCAGAAAAATACGCTCAAGATATACAAATTCCAGAAGCAGGAGACGAAGAAGACCAAAGTCAATTGGCTAAAACAATACAGGATAATTTTGATGCTTTAGCTAAAGCTTATAACGATGATTTTGGAGAAGAGGATTCTAGGGCAGAAAATACTGAGGCTTGGGAAACCAGAGCTGAAATAGACCAAAATGATCAAGACTTGCTAACGGAAGCAAATAATGAAATGCCTGTTTATAAAACAGCTTTGCCGAATTTTCCTCTTCCTAAAAAAATAATAACTAGAGACTTCTATTCAAATTATCTAAATACCGGAGAAAGCTACATAGTTACTCCTCTGTCAAACTATGGATTAAGCCCTACTTTTGTGTCTTGCGGAGATCAGTTCGGGGTTTTAGCTTATTATATTAATGAAGATAAAAATTCGACTGCTTCAGAGCCTGTTTTTAGAACTGTAGTAAACTCTACTTGTGATGGTTATTTTATAGACGCTACCGGATTTTGCAAGGGAGACACAGCGCTTTTTGATAACAATAGATATGCTTCAGACGGTTTGAAAATACAAAACGGTTCAGTTACTCAAATACAAAGCGATGGGGTAATAACAAAAAATAATTACGTAAATCAAGAGTCTTGGCTTAAAGCAGTTAATTATTTTTATACTAAAAATTATGTAGCATCTTTTAATGTTTATCCTTCTTTATCAGAAAATAGTTATAATACTTTGTTTTCTCAAGCTTTGCGAGATGTAAATGAGAGAATAGGCGGCCCGGCTATCGCAGATGGAGTGAATTCTTTTAGTTCTAATACCGCGAAAGCTCCTAGGGTGTTTGTAGAAAGAGAAATATACACCAAGTCTTACAAAGCAAACGAAGCATTTGAGCTTAACCAAGCTATTTTAAGCGGAGTTTATACGCCGGGAGACGCAGATTTAGCGGCTGAAGAGGTCGAAAAACTCTACTGCGTTCAAACATATGAGCCATACGAAGCTAATAGTTTTACAATAAGTAAACAAAATTACTACTATCCAGCGCAAGATTACAATGAAGAAGTGTCTTTTAGAAGATTTTTGGAAAATTCTGCCGCCAGTTTATCTTATCAGACAGGCGAAAATTTCGGGGCAGTATCGTTCAAAGACCAAGATATTGAAGTGGAAAAATTGTTCAGAATTGAATATGTGACTGGCAACAGCTTTAGCTATGATGACACTTCGAATTTTAGAGCTTGGTCTGCGGCTGCCACCCCTCCATCAAATATAACAATATCGAACCAAGATACAAAATCTTATTCTTATCATTTATATGGATATAATAGTTCTTCTGCTCCGCTGTCTTTTGTAAAGAGCAATGTGCAAAATGGCGAATCTGCCACTTCTGCGTCTTTCTCAAATTTGGTGGTTTTGAAGTTTATAAAACAAGGACTAACAAATTCAGTTTTTCAACAAGAAGAAAATGAAGGCGATGCAAAGATAACAAAATCATATATTAATACCACAATAGCAAATAACTCTGGTTCACTTTTAGATCCTTCCAAAGTTAGAATTAATATACAAACATATAATTATAAAGTAGTAGCAAATTTAGAAAATCATCAATGGACACTTTTTAATCAAAATCCAATAAATAATAATATCTATGGCTCAAGAGATTCTTCTAATTTCTCTGAACCTAGATTTTTTCAAGACGATAAAGAAGAAACAAAAGAACTTCTTTCGACATTATTCTTTTTCCCAAATGGCTCTTATACCTCTAAAAACTATGAGGGTAAGCCAATCACAACATCTTCTATAAATGCTTTAAGCGATGGGTTGTTCGAAAATCATATTTACATAAAAGAAGAAAACGAAACTTCTAAAAAATACGAATCAAATTATGTCTTAGAAACTCTAGATAATGGCTCGATTGTGAAGTTAAAGCCATCAACAGAAGTATTAGATGGAAAAGGCCGTTTCAGGAACACAAGAAGGCTTCAGATAACTAAAGTAAAATATAACTTTTATACTAAGGACTTAGTTTTAATAGGCGATGCTGGATCTCCATATTCCATAAATTTTAATTATGGATGGGAGTATGATTTGCAATACAAGTTAAAAACTGCACCTGCTGGATCTTCTGGATCGTCTGGATCTTCTGGCCCTGGGGCTTCTACTGGGTGGACAACGATGTCGAAAGACGTTGGGTTATCGAAAGATATTATTTCAGCGGAATATTCGGCGATATCTCCTTATTATTTTTCAGCAGAGGACTTAGAGACGCCAAATTATTTATCAATGGTGGCCTTCAAGACTAATTTGCCACTTTTCTTAGACGATGCGAATTACGAATTTAGGATTTTTAAGCAAGAAAAATTAGTAGTTTCTTCTGACTCAGCGAATGTAATCAAAAAAACAAACTTTTTGCCGATTAAGGTAGATTGGAATGAGGTTGCTGGATGTGGTTATTACAATATATATCAGAAAGATAGAAACAACAAACTGACATTCTTAAGATCAGAGCCTTCTGGGATTAATAGTTTTTCATATGTTATACCAGATGTTAGCCAAAGAAATGTAGATCTAGGAGTTTATAATTTCGGCGCCAATGGCAATAATTATTATGATATTGTAATTTCAGGAATAAAATCTTCTGTTGTAAAGAAAAAAGAAACTCTAGCCAGCGAATATGGTTTTGAAGTTGGGGACTCAAACTCCCAGCAAAACACAGTAACAAAGTTCGAGAATGTAGCTTCTTACACTCCGGTAAGCGTTTCTAGCCCAACTTATAGTCAACTGTTAGACTTCAATAACCCTGAGTCTAAAATCTCTGGTTTCAAAATAAATCAAGATTATAATGAATATTATTTCGTGACAGACAAGGCGGACGCATCTTTAGAGAATATTCCATCTTCGTTTGAATCTTATGTTTTAAATACTGGAAACGTAAGTTGTTTTGTAGGGGGATCATCAGTAAACACTAATCAATACGCTAAAATATCCAACAATGGGGTGATTACTGTAGCAAATGCTGCTTCGCTTCCTTCTTCTTCTTTTGATCTACTAGACGCAGAACAAGATGATGATATTCTTTATTTAAGTGCGAACGTAACTGTTTTAAATAGCAGCTCGATAGCGTCGAAAACTTTAACTCTAGTAAACGACTCTAATTCTTCTATAAACGTAACATTTGGATCTACGGTTTCTATATCGGCAAATCAAACAAAAAAACTGTTGTTTTCAGACGATGGAGTGACTAAGTCTATCCAAACGCAAAGTACATATTCAAATGTAACAATGCAAGACTCTAAAATTTATCATCCTAAAGAAGGATTTATAAATTTTAATCACACAACTGGAGAATTTTCTTCGGCTGATTCTTTTGCAAATTTGCCAATTTATAATTTTTCGAAAGATCCATTGATTGTAAATGGAGTAAATTTACCGGCTGATTCTTTCCATTATGTCAATTGGAATGGATCAACGCTGTCGAAATTTCAAAAAAATTACTTCGACGTAATAAAAATATACTTAAAAGCAACAGAAACAGAAGAAGATTCTACAAAGCTTTTGAAAGATGATACCGATATTATCATTTCTCAATTTACGACAACAATAAATACAACAAGAGAATACTTCTTCTTAAAGGACGAGTCCATAAATAGAGCTTTAAATATAAGAATAATTAATGGCTCTTCTATAGAAGTCGTGCCGAGACAAAACCAAGATTTCAAATTAACAGTAACGAGACAAGCGAACTCGGTTTTAACTTATTCCATAATTTATCCTTCGCCTTCTCCTTTATTTGATATATCAAATTCTACGGAACAATTAATTTTGCTCAAAGGTGATTTAGTAAATTATGTAGATCTAAAAACCTTAGATACTGGGTTAAAAAAGGGCTCTTTTGTTTATTTTGTAAATAAAAATAGCACTTCAGTATTTTTTTACAGAAATACTCAAGAAAATATAGTTTATACGCTAGCAGAAAATCAAATCGCAAGAGCGATGTTGGTGACTGTTGGGTCTACACAAGTTGTAAGACTGGACATATTAAATGAAACACTAAGCCATTTCTATTTTGATATTGATAATTCTTTAATTCCATCTTCTATTAATATTTTAGATTTGAATTTTTGCGGGACTCAGATTAACTTGCCTCCAGCATCAGGCCTGCAAAATAAAGAAGTATTTTTAATTTGCAGAAATAGATTCTTACCAAATAAAATCAACAAAGAGTCGGTAAAAGATAGCGACAATATAATATCTACAGAAAATAATCCATTAACTTCAGAAATAAATGAAATAGGAGATTTGGCTCAAAATTCAATATGTTTAAGGGTAACTGGTTCAAGTTCTGACGCTTTGCCAATATTGCAAAGAACAAGTTTCTTAAGCAGAAATATAAACGACACCATTATTGATTTAGAGGATAATGTAATAGATAGATATCATGAAGACTATTTTTATATTAGAAATAGCCAAATAGATACCTTTACGATAAAAGATAGCTATAATAGAAAATATAAATATAAAGGCAAGATCTTTTTGCCGACATTAGAACAATCTATTGGCGTACAATCTTTTGATTCTGTTGACGGGAACAATTTATATAGAATAAAAGAAGTTAATTCTATTGATTTTGATTATGCTCCAGACGGATATGTAAATGGTAGACTTCAGGTTTCTAAACCTTCGGCGCCAGATGCAAGAATATTTAGCTATGAAAGCGAGAATGGTTCAACTGCTAAAAACTTCCCTAATGCATTAGCGACAGACCAGATTTTAATAAACTTTGCTTATGATACTGTTACAGTTTCAGTAGATTCTGTTACAAAAACCCTAAAGAAGAATCGTTTGGTAAAAAATTCTGGCGCGAATTATATATATCCAATATACAATAACAAAGAATTCTTCATAGCACAAGTAAATTCTGAAAGAACTAATACTAGAAAATCAGGAGGTACAACATTTTATTATATAATAGAAGCAGACAAAGCAGATGTAGATTCTATTATTTTGCCGGATATTTCAGCAACGATTTCTTTTGTAATTAAAAATGTTTCAGGAAGGCCATATGAAATAAAAACATTGAGTGGAGTTCTTGTACATACGCTTTTGCCATCTTCTGGTAATAATCAAAAATTGTTTACATATACTGGAGCGTCTTACACAGTTACTACAGATACTACTGATTTTAGCGATTCAAACATTTTTGGCGAAGTAGAAAACGTGTCTTATTTGCCGACCTCTATAGCGCTAAGTAATCAAGCCTTTGATTTAGAAGCAGAACATCCTTTGGCTTCCTTGTGGGCGGCTGGTTTTTCTAAGATAGATTTAATACAAGATGCGTTTATTGATATAGATGGTAACACTATTAAACTGGATATTGATTATTCAGTTTTTGACGTTTATTCTTCCGTATCAGTTTCAACTTCGAAAATTATTTACTGCTATGGGAGAAAAGCTATCGACATAACTCAATTAGGCGATAAAAAGTATATTGTCAATGATTTTTATCTTTTTGCATCTTACGATGGAACAAAGATAAAAAAGGAGCAATTTTATTTGACCGACAGGGTAAGTGATGAATTCAATGCCGGAGCATATAATTTAAAAGTTATAGATACAAATCATACTGATTTAACTAAGTTTTTTAAATCACAAAATGCAATAAATGGTTTACCAAATGTTATATTAATTCCAATAACTAAATACTCATCTAAATTTTACTTGCCAAATCTTGATATAAGTATTGGTGGTTCAACTTTAGCTTCGTTGCTGTCGGGCAAAAAGATATTATTTATTAATTTAGTAAAATCAGATTCTTCTGCTCCGAATTCAATTTATAATTATTCCACAGCAATAACTAGCAATTTGCTTGATATAAATTCAATAGCTTTATATTCTGTTAGCGGCTCTGCTTGGGTAAAAGAAACATCTAGCTTGCCTCAAGTTAAAAAAGTGTTTGCTACGGCTAGAAATCTGAAAGGAATATCTGGGCTATCAACTACAGAAATAGTAGGTGGTAATGAGTTTTTGTATCTTCCAAATTTCAATAGATTCAATATAACTATTGACAGCTTCAGCGACAAGTCTTTCAGAGATTTTTATGTTTTTAATCCATGTAAATATAGAATGTATATTGGGTCTAATAATTCTCTGCTTGGGAATGGGGCTTTGACAAGAATAACAAGAGATCCGAGCCAGAATTTATTTACTGGATTGACCTTAGATTTAAATGCTTCTTCTGCTTTTTCTGTTACCACGCTTAATTACGCAGAAGGAAGAGCTCCAGAGAATCTGACGCAAACAATAAATGAGCTTTATCCAAATCTTAAATTTGGCGCAAGAATAAAAGTCATACAAAATATAGGAAATAGTAAATATATATATTTATTTAGATATAATTCAAAAAATATAGCATATGAAGTAAATATAAAAGACAGAGAGTTTGGAGTTCTTGATATAGCGGATCTCAAGTCTTACGCCGCAAACGATAAGCTTTTTGTATATGGATCTTCTCAGGTAAATAGCTCTGGCAACTTTTTTGACTCTTATAGCCTGAAATTGCTTAATGCTGGGTCTCTTGGGACGACAGAAAGGTTTTACATCTATAATAATACTCCTTATTATTTAAGTATATTTTTTGATTCAAATACAGAGACTTATTGTTCTGTTCCTCCGAAATGTTTTGTTGAGATAACTGATACAGGAGTAAACTTTTTAGCGTCTTACGAGAAAGGCATTTACTACATATCAAAGAAAAATTCTTCAACTAACTATTTATTAAAAACTGATTTGAAGTTTTTCTTGAATGGTATTTATGATTACGTTAGTTTTGCTGGGGAAAAAGAGTCAGATAAAGATAATAAAAATATCATAATCACTCCTTTAATAAAAGACGAGACGTACGCTTCTTCTTATTATTATGCTGATCAAGCCATTATAGAAACAGTAGTTAATAATTTCAGAGGCATATATATAACAAATTTAGCTTCGATGAATTTAACAAATAATACTCAATCGTATAATTTGTTAAAACCAGTTTATAGAATAACAACAGCCGGGCATTATCTATTAACAGATAATAATAATGACTTGACGGTAACTGCGCCAAGCTATGGGCAGCAAATTTTCTTGATAAATAATTGTCCAAGAGATATTTTTGTAAATATATTAAGTGATGAAAATAGAAGAAGAAAAGTCTATAGAAATTCAGTGATGATCGTAGAAGCTGGTCCGACAAGCGGAGTTGTTTCTAGATATTTGAAAAAAGCAAAAGCTAGGGATGAATTTTATTGCATATTCAATCCTAACACGGCGATATCGACACAGAGAGAAATAACTCTAAATTTGGGAATAATAAGAAATGAAGAGCTTCTGCCAATACTAGACGATAATCAAGTAGAACAAAAATCTTATGTTAAACTATTATCTAAAGATGGAACTTCTACGACAATAAATCTGGCTCTTAGAAATTACTATAATGGCAAAGACATACCAACGGATTCGCCTTCTAATGTGGTAGGATACGAAGTGGGAATCGGCCATGAAACAATTTATAGATTTTTATTCTTTGATGCCTACCAATCGACTTATACTTTGCCGGGCATACAAAATGGAATTAAATATCAAGTAAGCATAAGCCAGAGCTTTTTTGATAATATAAACATACCAACAGACACGGCATTTACTAACACCACAGAATTACCGTATTTAAAATATAAAGGAAAGTTTTATTCAGATGGCGAAACATTTATAGGAGAAGATGTAACTACTTATGAAATAAAGTATCCTAATTTTGTTCGTTTGTATAAAGTGGTAGAAGACATAGACAGGCCGTTCAACAAAGCTGAGGAGAAAGGAGAAGAAGGCGGCGCGGATCCAAGTATAACTGAGGAAGAAGAGGTCGCCGTGGATCAGCTTGAATTATTCAAAGCTCAAATTAGAAACGCGTATAAATCAACGGCAAATAGCATTATAGCTTGGATACCAAGAGACCAGTCGGCTTTTTGGTTGAACTCCGATTACGTTGATGATTGGTGGACTATTGGCGCTGTCGATAACAGTCAAACTATAACTATAAATCTAGAAGGCACAAATAAAACAATAACATTTAAAAGATGCGAGATAAAGAAGACGGGGCTTAGGTCTCCTATATTTAATTATAATTATTCGTTCTTTTCTGCTTTGAGCCCAGTTAGGCAGATGCCTGATAATAGACAACTTACAATAGGTTTAGACGCAAATTTAGAGCCAAAACAAATAGATAACATCAAAAGGCTTTTAGGCCAATCGCAAACAGCAGACAACACTTTATTGCCGCAAAGCGAAATGGAAATTGGCGGATTTTATATAGAAAATCTATTCCCTGAAAACACAGAAGACGCGAATTATAATATAATTAATAATTCTGATATAGAAGTGAATATAACAATAAGCAAGATAAAGAGTGCGCCAGATATTAAATTTGACGATTTCTCTAAATCTTCTGTAATTAAAATTATAAATAAAAAATAATATGTCGTCTTTTTATGTAAGATCTGATTTTTTTAATACAGATAGCGCCTCTGTTAATCCTCTGGCTTCCGTGTTTTCTGATAATCAATATTTGATTTCTGAATCAGAAGCTTTTAATAGCCCGACATATATTAAAGGTGTTGCTAGAAATTATATTGATAATATATTATTAGGAGCTAATTCTGATTCGTTTTGGTCTGACTCTTTAGGGCTTGGCGGGAATGGCGCAGCATTAGATATAGGAGATATTTATTTGCCTGCTAGTTATAAATTCGCGCAATCGAAATGCGTTAGTGATAATGGAGGTTCTGGAACCGCTGGGGGAGCAGGTGTTGCGGCGAATGTACAATTAAATACTGGAAATTTTATTGAAAAAAGATCAATAGGAAATCTAAATTCTCAGAATATAGGAGAGGAGGTAATGTATGAAGTTTATATATATTCTTATTCTGCTATTGTAATAAATAAAGCGTATCATAAATTGCTGCCTTCTGGAGATGGAAGTTCTGCGACAATGCTTTCTTTGAATATGTTAGATAGTGATATAGATAAAGTACCAGTAAATACTATTTATATCAACTATAGCAGTTGTAAGATTTTAAATTTTAAAATCGTTCCATCTCAAGAGCAGGGATCTTTTTATTATAAAAATTTAATTTTAATAGAAGATAAAACGCTCGATTATTTAGAAAATTTTTCTAATAAATTTTATTACGATGCTGGAACTCAAAGATATTATTTAGATGATCAATTAACAGAATGCTCAATAAAAGTAAGCGATTATTTTTATCCATTTGTCCTTTTAGTTACTTCTGATGGATGGGTGAGTAAAAGCGTTTTCCACGGCTCTATTTCTCTTCAATTGGAAAAGATCAACGACACTACTGTAGAAAACATATCAACAGAAATTAATTATGAATATGTTAATATTTGCGACTCTTCGGTTTCGGTAGCCCCGAACAACACAATATCATGCACAAGCAATGCGGGAGAAGTTTCTGTAAATGTTAACGGGGTTATAAAAATATTTGAAGACCAGCAAATTTGCCCAATTAATGGAACAGCAAAAACAGTAATAGCAGTCTTTTCGCTAAAAGCGAATGAAATACTAACGCTATATAAAAACTTTGCATCAATTAATACAGTCAAAGCAGATATATGGGGCTATAACTTCAGATACATAAAATATTTTGATGGAACAAATTATTATTCTTTTAAAGATAACGGAAGCGTAGCCTCAGCAACTGTGTCTTACATAGACCAGATTTTAGATTTATCTAAATATTTTAGCATAAAAGAAATTTCTGGTGGTGAGCTTCTTTCGGATTCTGGAACAGTAGTAGCAATAACATTAAGATTTAGAATATATAAAGTTTTAGAAACAGATGCAGACGGCACAGATTATTCTTTAGATGTGCCTGTAGAAGTTAAGATCCCCAGAATAGTTTCAATAGATGAAGATACCGAGGCTAAACAAATTATAATTAAAACTGATTTTGCCACAAGATTAGTATATAGATTTAATCAAGAAAATGATACCTCTATTAATGTAACAGATAGTGCTGATGGTACAAATCAAATAACAACTATAAGTTCGACTGGTAAAATAGGGACATTTTTTTGTAAAGCTTTCAATTTTTATTATGATTTTGCAAATATAATAAGAAATCAATATGCTACAGAAGAACAATCTATAGAGTTGATAAGAAATATAACAATACCATCTTTCACTTTGACTGTAAAAATAGGAGGCGTGGCAAAAACTATTTATGACGAAAATTCAAACTCTTATTCTTTTTTGACATTTACTGATTTGTCGCAAGATCAAATGCTTAACTATACAGTTTATTCTGATTATATTACAGAAGGTGGATCTTATACTTTTCAATTAGCCTATAGTTTAGTAAATACTAAATATTCTTCGATGTTTTTGAGGCTAGGGAATGACCCAACTTTAAGGCCGATGGTTTTAAACGCTGGAGTTTCTTCTGTCATTATAAGCAAATCTAATTTATTTAAACTTTTAGACAAAGAAAATAGAATAATTTTATCGTTTTTAGCAGATGGAGAGGTGCCATTCGATTTTCCATTTACATTTTTAAATACTTCAGCCTCTAACCCTCCGGTTTGTAATGCTTTTTCTTTGTCTAGGGTGCAGCTTGATTATCCAAATGCATCAATATCTTTTCCTTTAACATATACATATGCAGATGAAGTTGAGTATTCTATTATAGATCAAAATGATCAACAATTATATGGCCCTATATTAATAAAAGAAAAGTTTGATGATATAGAATATTATTTTACGTCAGGTTTACCCAGACAAAGATCAGTGCAGATAAATAACATAAAAATAAATAATCAAGTTACATCTCTGAGAGCTAGAGCGACGGTTAGAAATATAATATCTGCTGCCAATCCCTCTAAAGCAGAAAGCACACAAACTTCTTCTAATTCATACTCTGTGCCGTCTAAAATAGGAGAAGCAGAAGTTGCTTTATACTCTGATGATCAATTGAGTACAGAAATATTTGAGATAACAAAAGGAGAATTTTTTTGGGCATTTTTGCGGTTAAAAGATATCAATGGGAATGTAATTTCTGTTGGAAGTTATTCTAGCTATTTAAACTCAAACTACAAGCCTGAAATTTTACTGCTTGAATCAGCCGACTCTAATAGAGACTTAGATGGTGTAATTTCAGAAAGAGTGAATGAATATATTTTTAAATTTAAAATAGAAAATAGCACTCTTTTTAACGATACAGATGCCGTGTTCCAAGCTAAATACCAACCAATAATAGACTCGGAGATACAATAATGCCAATAAGATTAACACAACAAAAATCATATCCAATAGCTGTAAATAGAGAAGACCCGGGAACATCTTCTTTGCCTACAGTAGCACTAACCGCAGAAAAATACGAAAACAATTTAGATAAGTTTAATTTGATAATAGCAGTATTAAATGCTTCTTCGGCTATTTTATCAAAGCAATTTTTTACTACCAAAAATGGAGACGAAGAACCCGTAAACGAACCAGAATTATTTGACGTACAAAATGTAAAATTCAAGTCTTTTGAGATAGATAGAGTGTATAAAACTAGATTTGTATTGACGGCTTCTAATTCTGTAGGGACAGTATCCACTGAACCTTTTACGGTAGACCCATCGAGTTCGACAATCTTAGACTTGCAAGAAAGTTCGATAGAAAGTTTTTCAATAGCCAGAGAACCTAAAACTTACGATCTAGTAAATGCACAATTAGTGTTAGCACCGACAGAAGAGTTCAATATATCTGCTTTATCAGGGTTAGAGCTTTTTTACAAAAGAAAAGACGCAGAAGATTGGAAGACTATAATTCTAAGTAAGAATAAATATTTAACTAGAAAAGACAGCAAGGGAAAAATTAGCGGCTATATTTTTAATTTTAATAAGCAGTCTATAATAAGATCAGACTCTGGAGGATATTTTGATTTTTACATAAAGGTTAGCTTTGATAGGTTTACGCCTCAAAATACAGAGCAAAAGACTCTTTTCTTTGATAACGTAGATAATACAGAACCACAAAGACCAATAGATTCTTCTATATCAACAAATATAATAGATGTAGTTAATCCGGCAACTTTAAGATACGAAATATATACTAAATTTTCTGAGGTTTATACAATATCGAATAATCGAACAGAATCAATCCAAGGTGATGAGGTTACAAGCGCAGAGCCCACTTATTCGCATGGATTTTTAGACACTTCGGTTTTTAAAGGATTAGACATAGGAATTTATTATTTTACGAATGGAGTAGGAAATGATTTTTTCTACTATGAGTCTAATTATACAAAAACAAATAATGAAACAAAGGGGTATTTTTATCCAGCTTCAGTTACAGAAATACATCCATGCATAATAACTAACAAAGAAGGATTAGCTAATAAATCGATAGTTTTATTCTGGAAAATAAATGATGACTTTTTCGACTATTCTTTTTTTGAAAATAAAATATCAATTAAAACAACGCTTTTCCAGGTAAAATTACAATATAAAAGTGGAGCTTCTTATGTAGATTTAACTAAAGTAATAACAATAACAAAAGATCCAACTGCGACTTCGGCTGCGGAAAACAAAAAATTTGGTTTCTTTACCAAATCTCAAAAATTTGTTTTATCGATAGAGCGAGATGTAGATGTTATCGCAGCGCAAAGATCTTTATTTGATAGAATAGACGAATTAGAAGATAACAAAAATGACAACTTAAGACTTCTGGTAGTAAAACATGAAGTAGAATGTACATCAAGCGGAAGAACAAAGTCTCTAAGTTTTTCTAAATTACTAATTCCACCTTACTGGAGATACATTGCTTACGATAAGTATGTGCCATTAAATGCCGAAACAAGAAGCGAAAAAGACAAAAAGATAAATTTAGACTTAAATAGCCCAGTTTTGAGGGGCATTAGAATTCCAGAAGCTGGTTTTTATAAATATGATGAACTCAAAAGTATTGTAACTTCAGATGGAAAATCTTCGGCGACGTTTGATTTTAAAATACTTTATAAATTAGCATGTGAATATGATGTTTTTTATAAGGATCCAGTATTAGAGGGCACGGTAAATTCAATTCTTTTGCCATCGGTGCCTAAAGATGTATTTTTAATACCTCCGACTTTAAAAATACCACCTCCTAATTTAACTCCAGAATCTTCAGGCGGTAAAAGAGCAGAAGGGGTAGTCAAGTTAAATGAATACGGAAAAATAGTAGGAATACAAATAACTGATCCAGGCCATGGTTATTCTTTATTTAAAACTTTGCAGAGCAAAAGAGAGCAGACTTTTACAGATCTTGTTCCATTTGTTAAAAGTTCTTATCAAATAGTAGCTAACGATTTAAATATAAACAGAAACGTTTTAGTTTTACAAAATAATTCTTTTGATAGAGATAATCTAAAAGCTTCTATCGAAGGTGGCGTAAGGCTGGCAAGTGCTTATGCTGATAAGCAAAGACTAGAGCAAAACAATGGCAATCCTTTTTCCATAGAACAAAAAGCTAGGTTAGATGAGTATTTAAATTTTTCTATTCCAGAAGAGCAGTCAAATCCAGAAAATTCTGTAGTTTTTTACGATCTTGATGTGACGCAAGAAGAAAAAGATTTATCTTCTATTGGTGTTTTAGATGAAACTTGGAATATAATTTCAAAATTATATACAGATAAATTTACAAATCCACTAGAAAATAGCCAAATTTATACCGAAGATACAGACCCGGGCGTAAGCGAAGTGGAAGATTCAACAATCCCAAGCACAATAGAATCAACAAAAGATTCTAGTGCTATAACTCCAGTTTCTTTAAATCCAAACGTAGAGCAAAAAAATGCTGACGGTGGGACTCCTGAGCTATTTTCTTTAAATAATTTAACTGTTGTGCCAGATGCCAGCGCGGCAGTTTTTTCTACGAGCAGATTTACTCCTCCGCCATGGCTCACATTGCTGCCTCTTTCGGTGAGGGGAGATGGGCAATACAGCTTTGGTCCTTTGCCAAACATGCTACCAAGAGCAGAAATGTTCAATAGGCTAGTGATGGGAATAAATAATCTTAATGAAGTGAGAGTAATTTTGCCAATGATTTGGGCTATAGACCAAAAGAATTCTATTAATACTTGGTACGAGTCGTCTTTAGGAGATAATGAATTTAATTTAATTACATTTAGTACGAATGGAGCAAAACAAGCTTTGACAAATGAAGCTAGTGTTTATTTACCCATAAATTCTTCTATAGCAGTTTCTGCTTCTAGAAGTGTAGAAAGAGTGGAATTAAAATCAGATAGATCAGATCCTTTAGGTTTATCTCAAGGAATATATAAAGCTTCTTATGAGGATTCGATGACTATAAAATTTAAACCTTTCCTGCATCCTCTAATGGCTGGCGCATTTAAAGAAAGTTATTTAAGAACATTCAGAAGAAAAATATTGGGAATAGTTACAGAGCAAACAACATCTTGCGTCAATAATAACGCGCCAATCGGCGTAGGAGGATATACGGCCATTGGCTGCCGTGGATTGAATAATGATAGCTATGAAAAATATGTACCCCCAGGGACTTTACTGCCTACAGCCAATACAATTCCCAATACTTATTTTCAATTTTATAACGCAGGCGGAACTATAGAAGCCAATGCAAGAGGAACGGCTCAAGCGTTGTCGGTTTCTAACGGAAGAGCAAATGGAGAAGCAATATTTTGTACTTATGGATGCGGAGACTCTTATTCTAAATTAATAGATTTTACATACGCGAATATGTTCCCAGGAACAATAAAGATATGAATTTTAACGACTTCAGTAGTTTATTTAAAGAAGCAGCAAAGGTTTCAAAAAGTTTAAGCGGATCCGCAGTAAAGGCTGGATCAGCAATAGCTAATGGAAAGCCTATAATCTCTCAAAAAGACAAGGCCCAACAAAGATTAGATATATGTAGTAAATGCAAAGACCTAGATAGAGATCTAGGTCGATGCACGATTTGTGGCTGTTTCGTTTCGATGAAAGTGAAAGCCGATTACGAAAGCTGCCCGGCTAATAGATGGTAATTAGGCTTTTTTAATTCTTTCGATAAGCTCAAAAATCTTTGGCTTAGAAAGATCGTTGATTGATGTAATTTCTTCAGCTTTTTCGTACTTGTCTTTAATTAGTCTCTTTTGGATTTGCTCGAAAGAGATGTTCTTCTCTTTCATGAGGTTGTAAAGAACCGTAGCAGGAGACATCGGATTTTCTGGAGCTGGCTCATCGATAACTTTTGTGCCAATTTCTTCTTGACCAACGATGTTGATCTTGAGGAAGTTTCTGACGCATCTAACAAATGCTCTATTTTCAGCAATTGCAGCTAGATAATTTCTGGCGAAACTTTGAGTATTGTCAGGTGAAGCGTCTGCGATAGATTGGAAAGACACTTCTCTGTCAGCAGTTTCGTAGTTGCCTATCCAATTAATATAACAACTAGCAATTACATAATTGGGACCGGCCTCTGGGACATCATAAGATACACATGTAAAACCTCTAATTTGGGCAAGTTCTTTAATTCCACCTAATAGAATTAAAAGATCTTTGTCTTCTAGCTTTGAGATATCTGTTTCTTGGGTTCTTTGTTTATTGGGAACAAGAAACTCCGGGCGAATCATTTTACGCCAATTTACGTATCCGTCTTCGTTAAATACATATGGAATAGGAGGGTCTTCAAGAAGACCATATTCGTTTCTTTTGAGAACTTTGGGAGGAATACTCATCACTTGATTATGGCTTACAATTTCTCTTTGGTCAAGAAATAAAAGTAGTCAGCTTCTTCCTTGAACTCGTCGTCGAAATAAGGAGGTAAAGCACATTCAGCTTCTCTTACGCTTGGATGGTTCAATGATACTTTAGCGTTCCATCTACTACAAAATGTTTTGCCAGACTTTACTACAATTTTATTTGCTTTATAATAAACTTTAGATTTATCAAGGCCTTCGAGGAAGCTTAAGTCTAAAGTATTTAATTTATTAATTTTTTTGAAATCTAAGTATTTTATTTTTTCTTTATTTAGGTCTTCCGCAGATAATGATGTTATAAGATCGCAATCGATGCCAATTTCAGCCAACTCTGAAACAAAGTCTGCTTGAGAATTTTTTTCTATTTTGAAATATATTTTTTTAATATTTTTTCTATTTCTGATTAGAATATTTTTATTTATTGGCTTATTAGTAACTATAAAAGCAGGCAATACTTGGAGTTGCTTGTCCAAATTATCTTCAGCAAACAAATAATCCATTCTTATAACTACATCATTTTTTGCGTCTGATTTTATATCAAATACATTATCAGGAATAATTTCTATGCTTTGAGTGGCGTAAACTCTGCCAATTGATATTGTGTTATCAAACTCTGGTTCATAATTTAATAGCATTTTTATAATTTTTTTTGCTATTTCTTCAGGTCTGATATTATTTATTGGCGCGCCAGTCGGATTTACAAAGTTTTTTCTTTTATAATTAGAATGTATTACGCAATCATCTTCTACTAAGGTGTTGTCTAAATAATAATCATATTTAAGATAACATTGCTTTGTATTGTATTCAGAAGCGATTAAAGAATAAATTTTTGAAGGGCCGCAGAGTAATTTGGCTTTTTTTATAAGATACGCTTTGTGGCTTAAATGTACAGAGCTATCGATATAAATATGATTAAAATAATATTTCTTATCTTCTATAAAATGTATTATATTGATATTTTCTTTTGCTAAAATTGGCTCAATTAATTCTATTACTCTAAACCAAAAGCTATAGGTTTTATTCGGATCCGCCGACTGGGTGTCTAAGATTATATAATTATCAAATGGAAGCGGATATATTCTTTCATAAATATATCCCTTGCCCGGTTTTAGTCCAGTTGTAGATTGGAAAGATTTTAATAGATTCATTGGATCAAAACTGAATGATGATTATTGATTGAAAAATTGTCTAGGCAATAGCTTTCGAAAAAGTTTTTTTTCAAAAATTCTGGGTCAGAGAATTCTTTTGTTTGGATAAACGCTTCTTTTATATCAGTATTACCGGAGAATATAGGTTGGCTTTGCTCATTAGAAGAAACAAAGATATGCTTTTTAGGATATTTTTCTTTTATGGAAGATATTATTTTAGTAGATAAGAAAATGTTTTCTATAGTAGAATTTATAGAAACAAAAATTCTATCTTCTGGTTGAGTATCTCCAAATAGATCTTCTAATTTAAACTTAGTATTTTTATGATTTTCTTTACGAGCTATTTCTCTAAAATATTGATCTATTGTGGATCTGCTGATTCCTTTTTTAATTTTTTCGATCCAATGAATTAGGCCTTCGTCGTTTTCAGATACGCTTCTTTTTAAAATTAAACAATATAAAGATTTTAACCACTTAATGTCATCTTCTATATCTGGAACAGAAGCATCTGGATCATTGGGCTCCGGTAGATCCTTTTCAGTAGAATATTCTTTGAAGTCGCAAGAGTCTAAAAACTTTTCAATTTTTTGCCCGACGCTAGTTATAGAAAAATTATCAATTGCCCATTTTCTGGCCGACCTTCCCATTTTAATCCTTTGTTCTTCTGGCATAGAAAAAACTACGCCGAGCTTTTCGGCAATAGAATTAGGGCAAGTGGAAGCTTTAATAAATTCTGTGCCGAATTCTCTGTACTGACTCCATGCAAGCGGGATAGAATTCGCTTCAGGATGGCACATTTCTTCTCCGCAGCTATAATTAGTTACAAGGGTAATTAGTCCAGCTAGTTTTGCTTCTTGTATGGGAATTTCTTGGCCTCCGCTCGTAAATGGATGGCAATATACATCCATTAAATTATAGATTTCATTTAACTGAGACTCAGTAGTGCCTAAAGCCGTTGATGTTGTGACGCAAGATTTTTCGCTTTGGCATTTTTTGCAATTTACTTCATGACCTTCAAATGGACGAACGTCATAATTTCTACACTTTTTACAAATATAAGTAGTTAATATTTCTGATATATCTATCCCGGTTTCTTTGCATAGCTTTTCAATGCCCCAGCCTTCTTTCCAGTGAGTGTGGAAAAGAAGTTTAGTCTTGCATTGAGGATTTTTTTCCTTAAAAATTTTAAAACCTTGCAGTAAATTCGGGACAGATTTTCTTAATTGATTTCTGAATACGAAGCCAATGACATAGCAATTTTCTTCTATATTATTTTTCTTTCTAAGGTGAGCTTTGGCTTCTGGGCTTAGCGGCTTAAAATCAGAAACATCAATAGCCCCATGGACTGTTTTTACATGGGTATGCCCAAGCTTATGCATTTCTTTCTCAGCGAAACTAGACCACACCCAGTAGTTTTTGACTTTTGACGCAGCAGCTACAGCCGAAGGAAGAATAGGCAGAGAATCTAAAGTAATCCAAAGTACATGGTTAAGCCTATTGAACCAAGGCTTGTCTATGGCGTAATCTACACCCCAAAAATCTTGGACGCCAATATATACATCTGGTTTTTCTATTTCTACCACTTTATCTAATTCAAATGCTCCATAAGAATAAAGTCTGCTTTTATCTGAGCTTGTATTAGCGTCTTCTAGGGCTGGCCCAGAAACCGGATAACAACCATAGCTTTTCCACGGAGTCCTTTCTAATTCAGGATGATTTACCGTTAATCCGCCACTAAGCGATACAATTTCATATTTACCAGTCTTATATAAATAAGAAAGAATGGCCTTGGTATTTCTACCAAAGCCAGTCTTAGACAAAGCAAAATCGCTGTGATAAAGTATCTTTTTCTTTTTTACCATAGATCGTCGTCCGACGATTCCTGCTTAGGAGCCTCTTCTTTCTTAGGAGTGGCTGCTGGAGGAATAGCGGCTGATCTATTATAGTCCTCTTGGATAGCCTTTTCAAAGCTTTTCGCAAGAGCAAAGCACAAAAACGACTCAAGACGAACACCTTCTCCGAAGGTAAAGCCAATTAAAAACGATGTCTTGTCTTGAGCGTTTTCCTTGCTCTCCTTAGATACGGAAAAAGAGTAGCCGACCTGGGCAGTCTTGCTCGGATCATCCTTAGTTGGGCGAACATAAGGAGAAAACTTGATGCGAGTTACTTGCTTGGCAGAATCATGAAAAGCCGTTACTTCTCCATTGCGACGGACTGCGGAAATAATATCAGCAGCTTCCGTTAAGCTAAGCTTGACAGAGCAAGAAGCTTTCGGATTTTGAGCGTTACCAGCAAATGAGCCTCGCTTGGTTTGATCATCCCAGCTAGCTTGCTTGATCATGTTAACAAAAATACAGTCATCCTTAGCAGAGTATTTAAAGGAGCAACCGCAACCAGTATTCTTAGAGTTAGGCTTGTAGAATTGAAGCATACGTTATATGATGGTAGTTTTACTCTTGATTGTCAAGATTTTTTTCTTTTAACTCAGACAATTTTGTGTAGATTTTAAGGGTTTGGATGCCTATTGTATCGCCAAAAATACAATCTTTCTTTTTCTGCCCTTTAACGATAACGATATCGTCTTTCTCAGGTAGTTTATCACCATTTGCTGATTTATTAAATTCTATCTTATCATTAAAAGTCAGGATCGGGATGGAACCAAATTCATCAGAAACAATCATCTTAAATGTTCTGGTTTTCTTCTCGTTTTTAGATATCCACTCAGATGAATCATCAACCTTGCCAACCACATAAATAGTTTGATTATCGGAGCACTCCAAAGCCTGAGAGGTCGTTATTAGATTTGGCATCTTTTGCGAGAATATGCCATTTAGAGATTTGTCGTAGCTATAACCTAGCAGTTTATTTTCATAGAACCAGTTCGCAAAGCTTTCTGATTTATTATTTTGCTGATAGATCTTTAAATATGGATCATATTTCTTTTTAATAGTAGCTAAACGAGTTTCTTTGATAAGAAGTTTGCCATTTTCATTTTTTGTCTCTGATAGTTTTTTGACAGTCTTAAGGAGGTCGTTTTCGCATTGAGGGCCATACTCCATGGCAAGGACTTTCTCTTTATCTGTTAATACATTCCATAGCTGAGCTTCTAGGACAACTCTGCTTCTTGAGCTAGAGAAGCCGTCAAGCGCACCAGCTTGAATCAACGCAGATAATACGCCAATAGACAAGCCGACTTCTTTAGCCGCTTGGAAAACTTCAAATTTACTAGACTGCTCACTCTTAAAAAGCTTGAGCTTATCCATTGTCTTCTCAGAAATGCCCTTAATAGAAGAAAGGCCAAATCTAATATTGTTGTCTTGAATAGAAAAATCTGTTTCTGATTTTAAGATATGAGGCCCAAGAAGTTGAATGCCGAAATGACGCAATTCCTTTTGAATCTTAGATATTTCTTCCAAAGGAGCAGGTTCGTGCTTGGTCATCTCAAGCAGCGCCAAGAAGAATTCTTTGGAATGCTTGAACTTGAGATACACTGTACAAGCCGCCAAAGCGGCATAGCTCATTGAGTGAGACTTATTGAAAGAATAATTAGCAGAATTTTCAAGAATGCGCCACAAAATATCTCCGACTTCTGGGGCTATGTTATTCTCTTTGATTTTATCAGAGATCTTTTCCTTCCATTTCTTTACTTCTTCTACTTTCTTTTTACCTACGATGCGGCGAAGAACTTCTGCTTCATCTAGCGTAAAGCCGATCTTATTGGACATTTTCATCAACTGCTCTTGATAAAGAGCAACGCCTCCGCTCTTGCTGAGAACTGAATCAAAGAATGGGTGAATCGGTTCGTAGACATTATTATTTGTAAAATTAGCATATTGATCGACGAACTCCAAGGCTCCAGGTCTTGCAAGAGCCAGCACACCGCTGAGTTCTTCTAGGTTCTTAGGCTTTACCTTTCTGCATACCTTGAAGTTGGTTTCGGCTTCGATTTGGAAGCACCCATGAGGAGTCTTAAGATCTTGAAGTTGCTGGTAAACTATGGGATCATTAAAATCAATATCAGAAACTTTAATCCCAACCAACTTGCAAACTCTATCAACGATTGAAACGCTTCTTAGGCCAAGCAAGTCCAGCTTTACATTGAAGATGGAAATCCAATTCATATCGTAGCTGGAGACCTGTTCCTTGTCGCTGGTAAGCTCTACAGGGCAGCTTTGATCTATCGGGTAGTATGAAAGCATCATCCCGGAGGCGTGGACGCTTTTATTCTTAATAAGATTGCGCAAACGCAAAGCCGTCTTATAGGCTCTTGGATTGTTATCGCACCAAGTCTTAAATTCAGGAACTTCAGCATAAGCTTCCTTTAAGTCCTTTACTTGCCCGAAAACCTTCGGAATCAAAGAACTTACATCATTCATTTCTGACTCTGGCTTTTCCTCAATAATTTTGCCGCATTCTTTAATAAGCAATTTACCGCTCAAAGTAGTGAGCGTCAGAATTTTAGAAGTTCTGCCAGAGAAAAGCTGGTCAAGATATTTGATGACTTTATGGCGATTATAATAACAGATATCGATATCGACATCGCACATCAAGGATCCGTCAAGATAAGTGATTCCATCTACTATTTGCTTCTTGGCTCGAATCTTGGAAATGAAACGCTCAAAGAATAACTCATATTTGATTGGGTCTACCTTAGTAACTCCCAATAAATACAAAATAAGACTACCAGCAGCAGAGCCGCGCCCAAGACCGACAGGAATAGAGTTTTCGTTGCAAAAATTAATAACAGTCCAAACAAGAAGAATGTAATCAAGAAATCCAAGCTCTTTAATGGTTTCAAGTTCATATTTTACTCTTTCTGAATATTTAGGATAGTCTTCTTTGGCGATATTAAGCTTCTTGAAGTTAGTTCTGCATACCTGCATCAAGAAATCGTAGTTAGACGAATCTTCCTTCAGCCCATACTGCTTTTTCAGGCGGGATTCGATATTGAATTCGGGCAATCTAACGCCATGCAAAGGAAGCTTGACATTAGAAAAATTATCGTGAAAGTTGTTCATATTTCGACTTGAAATTTAATTTTATTCCAGACCTTGAGGTTAAGCTCCAAATCGATTATAGCATTATGGAGATTATCATAATCATGATCAATATTATAGTCTTTACCAAGAGCGGTAAGATTAGTTTTGATTCCTTTTTTATAAGTGTGCAGGAGTTTATATTGATATTCTATCAGAGATTCTTTTTGCAGCTTTGGGATTCCATACTTAATTCCTTTGGCTAAACAGTTAGTATCTAGGATCTTGTCTACTAGATGATTCGACTTCAATCCTTTCAACAGATACATCTCTTTTATGAGATATAGATCGAAGCCAAGAATGTTGTGACCAACAATATAGTCAGCAGAGTCAAGCCAATCCCTAACAGTATCAAAGATATCATCAAATTTCTTGCCAGTTGTTTGGATAAGGTGTTCCGGATACCTTGTGATTCGTCTCGCATCTTCTGATATTTTAAGATTGGTATCCCATTTAATCAAAAAATCTCTCTCGTCAATCTTTTTGCCGCCAACGGTATTCAGCATGGCGATCTGCCAAGGAAGATTTTGGCAGAAGTTAAGGCAGAGATTTAATGTCTCGCAATCGATAAAAACAAGCTTTTTAGACTTATCAAATCTCAGTAGTTCATTTTCCATATTTTTCCTCGAATGATTCGGCGCAGAATTCGTTTGAAGAGCAGTGCTCTAAATTGGGTTTGCTCAAAGTTGTTCTTTCTGAGATGCACCTAAAAGTAAGGTATGCCAAGAAATCTTCTTTGTTTTCGTAATAAATAGACTGAGCTTTGACTACAAGATTTTTATCAGGAACCATTTCCTCTACTTTCTTCTTTAATATACCATCAAACGGAAGATTATTGTCTTCAATAAAATAGGTTGGATTGCAGAAGCTGAAGTCAGGGGCGCAAATACTGTAAGTCAAATTGTTTTTGTAAACATAAGAGTCGTAGAACGGAATGCAAAGCAAAAGATTCTCATTATTCCAAAGCTCTCTTAAAGTTTTACAGTCTATTCTCGGATAATAGTAAAATCCATTAGTGCTTGCTACAGTAGATATCTTAATAAGATTCTGATAGCCTTCTGATTTTTTAATGAAGACTATTACCTTGTGCTCTTTTTCTCTGGATTCAGCGGTCTTATTATCCATGTCATCACAGATAGTCAACCGAAGACCGAAGCTAAAATTTAACTTTGCGTCTTCGCAAGATTTGTAAGCCTCAAGAAAACCAGAGATAGAATCATCAACCAAATAAACTTTATCAAGCTTTAGCCTCTTGGCTATATCTATTATTGAACTCGGCTCGTCAGGCTCACTTGATCCGGCTTTCGCAAGCGTTAGAACAGACTTACCGAGACTATAGTGAGACTTAAATAAAGGTACAGCCGAGTACATGATGGATTATGGCGGTGTTTCGAGGGATGGTCAATCAGAAAGTTGGGTCATCTTTCCTCCAGAAAGGGCAGCCTTTGTAGTCTTTTTTATTTATTAACTTTACCTTTGGGTCGTTGATTAGATCTTCTTTTTTAAATGAAGACTTTATGAATTTATCATTCTCATCAACCCCAATATAATAAGTAACTGGAGATCTAGATGGGCAAATCCACTTGCCGGGAACATCGCTTCCACACATCCATTTTTTCTTTGGGGAGCTTGCGGCAAGATTTTCTATAGCTTTCTTTTCGTCGAAAGAAGAAATATAACCAGCAACATAGCTTAAATAAGCCTTGAAGCCTTCTAGCTGTTCTGCGGTCGGCTTGGGCGCTTCTTGAATAGGCTGTTTTTTAAACTTAAGAAATATAAAAGATACATCTGGAATATATCCTTTAGTCTTAAATACAGCTAAAGAATACATCAAATTTTGCAAATTAAAGTCAATCTCTTCTTTGGAGAATTTTCCCTTGCTTGATTTGTAGTCGTATATTTTATATTCTGTGTCGCTGAATTTTGCAAGCTTGTCGATAAAGCCATTTATAATGTAGTCATCTTCTTCTAGCTTGAACTCAGACTCTGCTTCTACAAGCAACGCTCCATTGCAAAAAAAGTCGCTTTGAAGACCAGTCTGAATCATGTTATAAATCAAATCTAGATTCTCTTCATCGTCTACTTTTAGTTTTTTGGCATGCTTTAGAATAAGCCTATGAATAGCTGGATTTTTAATAACACCAGCTTTACCAGAGCATAGGTCTTCAAAATACTTCTTGTGCCTGTCAGTTAAGAGAAGCTCAAAAATTAAATGACAAATTGTTCCTCTAGATGCTCCAGAGTTTGATATGTCAGGTAGCTTGAGAATATATTTTGTATAGTAAAGCCAACTGCATCCTTCAGCAGTTTTGATTTTACTAGCACTCAGCTTTACTTTTTCTACGTTGCTCATTGGATAGAATTATACCAGTTAGAAATTAAAGATCTATCTTTTAAATGCATTTCTCCGAAATCTTTTGCTCCAAATGGCAGCTTGATTTGTACTTGACTAGGATCAAAGTAGTTTAAAAGTCTTTGGTGCGCTGACTCTGCGGCTAGATTTCCGGCAGCATTATTAAAGGAATCATCATTAAAAGCAATGATAATTTTTTTAGGGTTATAACCAATTAAAGAGTAGATAATTTTAGGAGATAGATTTAGGCCAAAAGATACGATTGAATTATTGATTCCATTTTCTCTAAGAGCCAACATATCTCCTATGCTTTCAACCAAAATAATTATCTTAGAAGATTTTATATCTTTAGCGTTAACTTTTAGTGGAAAAGCCCACTCTTTTTTATCTCCAATAAGCTTCCATTTCGGACGACCTTCTAGACTTGTCTTAGAGACATCCCTGCCAGCAAATCCAACTATTTCATCTTTACAATTAAAAATAGGGAAAACATATCTATTAAACATTTTACCAGTCGAAGCTACGCCGCCCTGAAAAGGCTGAAGCGTTTGACTTGAAATACCTCTTCCTTCCCAATAAGTATCATCTCTCGACAACTTTATCAATAAAGATTTATCAAAAATAGTTGTCTGGGTGGTCGTAACTCTTTGCTGATGGTCTTCAGAATAAGATGTGTCTATTCCTTTTTCTGAAATCCACTTCTTGGCTTCATCTATTGTTTTAAGTTTTAAGGTAAGTTTTACTAAATCTTCTATAGATCCGCTGATGTTTTCCTTGAAGTCAACCCATTGACCAGAATTTTTCCATATTCTTAATACGTTATCGTTACCGGAGTCTCGATAAAGAGGCCTTGTTCTATATTCTCGGCCATGATCAGTTAAACTATACCCTATGTCAGTGAGTATTTTTTTTACAGATTCGCAGTCATTCATAAAACTTCGCCATCGCCAGAATCGTCAAGTTCGGGCTTCAAAGCTCTTGCAGACAAAATATCCTCAAGAGTTCCAGTCTCTTGCACGTTAAAGTTATTAATATCAAAACTTATATAATTAGGCATGTACTTTACCTTTTTGCCTTCTTGGATTCTAACTAAATCATGATGACCAGCAGAATCTTTACCTTGGAAACGGGTAGCTAATGGTATAAGTTTATGTGATCCAAATTCTGGGCCGTCGTCAGCGATTTCCTCTACGCTCTTGCGTCTAAAAATAGCCACAAATGAAGCAAACCATTGTAAGCGATCAGATTGAGAGATCGCGCTACTGTCATCAACGCCGCTTTCTGCAGTGCGATTTAATTGGCAAGCAGTAAGAATAGGAATATTAAGTTCTGAGCAAAGCTCTTTTAAAGCATTTACTTTTTCACCGATCAACTGATATTCTTGTTTGTTCTTATCTGATTCGCCGGTTAATTTAATATAATCGTAAACAACAACGCATTGATTACCGCGACCTACTTTAGAAAAATACCAACGTTTGACAATAGAAACAACTTCTTCAATTGGTTTGCCTGCGACTTGCAAATGATCAACTTGATTATTAAGGGCGCGAATCTTATCCTTGCTTTGTTCGAATTTTTGATATAGATTATTATTCTTTTTCCAGTTTCCTGTTTCGAGATACCACACTGGGATTCCGGTTAGAGACGAAGCTATTCTGAACTTCATGTCTATTGTAGACATTTCAGTGTCAAGAACAAGGGCCTTACATCCTTTGTTGATTGAAGTAATCTTAATCGCAAGATCATTAAGAATAGTTGATTTGCCGTGCTTCGGTCTACTAACCCAAGCGTAAAGATTACCAGGGCGAATCCCACCGTAAAGACGATTGAAATTAGCGTAAGGGCTAGTTAGTCCAGTATCTTCAATTGGATTATTGCCGCGCTCTTCAATAATTTCTATGACATTATTTGTTATGTCTTCTGGTTTATTATTTTCAGAGGCATAAGTGCAAATTTTACTATTATAAATCTTATCAGACTCTGTTATGATTTCTTCAATCGGTTTTTCAGCGCAAGAATTAGCAAATTTTTTGATTTCATCACCTGTTTGCTCTATCTCTCTTCTGATGCGAAGTTTAAGAAGTTCTTTGGCTCCTTCGATAAGGCCAGCTTGAGAGGTGGGAATTAAGCAAATACTATTAACATAATTGAAAATGTCAATAGATTGGTCTTTGAATGTAATCCCAAGATTCTTGCATTTTTGAGAAATAAGAACCTTATCGATCTGCTCACCTTTATTAAATGTCTCCTTAAAAACGCAAAAGATTGTATAATGAACATCATTAATAAAATCGCTTTCACTAATGAAATTTTCTATGTCAGCAAATGAAGCTGGATGCCTGATAAGGCCAGATAAAACATATTTTTCTACCTGTAGAGAATATATAGCCATTAAAGAATTATATTGAATTTGTCTTTAAAAAATTGTGCGGAAAGATCTTTGACTTCATTTTCATAAATCTCTACAAGTTGAAATTTATTTATAGATAGCCACTTTTCTTTAGCGACATCTCTTTTAATAGACTTTAAATAATTAAGACGAGATTCACCGTGGAAAAATTTATTATAAGATGTATGTTGTTTGCCGTGGACTTCGACAGCTATTCTTAGGGTAGCGTTAACGATATCTACTTTTAGCCTAGAGCCGAATACGGGGAACTCCTCATACACTATGTGGTTTTTCCAATAGGTTCTTAGGAATTGTTTTGTATTAAATTGTACTTTGGATCGAGAGGTAGCATCCCAGTCAATCAAATATTGAGAGACGTTTTTGCTAACCACCTTTCCATAGACATTATAAAGCTTCACTTTTTAAGAGCGCTTATGAATTTATTAAATAGATATTTTGTTATATCTTGATGCTCTTCAAGGAAGTTTTTGAGATTGGCTTCTCCTTGATGTTGCTTTGGCATTTCTAAACTGTTATCAGCAAGCTCTTTAATAAGCTCATCAGTAATAGTAATCCAAGCGCCTTTAGCATGGGCAAACTCCCAGGCCAAAAGTTGATCTACAATCTCATATTCGACCCAAACACTTGATCCGTTAGAGCGGCCATATTTGATTGGGTAACGAACTTCTCTGCCAGACTTTTCATTTGGGGTTTTCTTAAATGAAATTTTACACCAATGACCGACAGGATTACCATCTCCTTTGGCGTTCGCATAGATGAAATCCTTATTCCAGCGTTGTTGAAATTCGAGGATCCAGTCTGAATAGTGCAGGGCAGCGTTTCCGCCGCTTGCATTGGTGACCTTTGGATCACCTTTTTCATAAGGATTGATTTTAATAGAAGAGCGAACTTGAGAAATTATAAAACAAATATGCCCCCTAGAAGAAAACGCCGCTGCCATCTTGCGAAGAAGATCGGCTGTCAACAATGCTGCGCCAGCAGTTTTATTTGCTTCTGTAGCTGATTTAGCCAAATCATTTCTAGGCACTAAAGCATCAAGACTGTCAAGGACAAAGAAATAAAGATTTCCATCGTCATTGTCTTTGATTAGTTCGCGCATCGTATCAATTACAAATTCGTAATCGTTAGTAGGAATAACTCTCCATTTAGATGGGTCAGTATTTATGCCAGACCTAGAGATGATGTTCTCGCTAAGTCTACCTTCGGATTTGATGTAAATTACGCACCCCTTTTCTGGATGAAGAAGTTGGAAGTTCCTAGCGAAAGCCAAAGCGTTGCTGGTCTTGCCTCCTTCAGTGATTCCAGAAGACCGCACTATACCGGGGTGAATGCCACCGCCCATTTCAATATCGAGAGTCAAACTGCCGCTGCTGACGACATAATCAATATTATTATCAAAAGCATAATGGTGATCTTTGTTGCGGCTTAGGATGCTATCTAGAACCCTTAGTTTTCCTGAAACGTTTGATTCTTCTGCTACTTCTTGCACTTCTTTCTTGGGTCTTGCCATATTATTTTTTGTTAAAAAGATTTAAAAACTCTTTGATTGAGGTTGGTTTTTTATTTACTTCAACTTCTGGAGCGACAGGTTTATCTTCTAGAATTATCTTCTCTTTTTCAAAAGAAAGGGATTGATATTTTTTGATATCTCTTAGAAAATTTTTCCCGTTTTCGCCCAAAAACCAAACAAGTGATATAACCTTGGTCCTGCCTCTAAGACTCATGAGCCACTCAAAGCCATGCTCTTTAATAAGCATATTTGCAATTCGCATCTCGTTAGGCCAATTACAAGACTTAGTTTCTAATAAGAAATTTATGATTAATTGCTGTTGCTTACTTAGCTTTCTAGGCTTTTTGGCTTTCGCAGTCACCCGCCTAGTATCACCTGATCATGGCGATTTGTCAAGGAGGGATATGTCGTGGGCGACCATCTTTTTCACCAAGCCTTTAAAATCGGTTTTTGGAAGCCAATTTAATTCTGTTCTGGCTGGCGTAGAATCGCCCATCAACAGGTCAACTTCTGCTGGTCTATAAAATTTTTCATTTACTTTAATTAAAACTGAAGAAAGCGGATCGTTTGCGATGGCATATTTTGTAGAAATACTATATTCTTCTAAAATTCCAGTTCCGTGCCAAACTCCTTCAATTCCAATTTCATTAAATGCAATTTCAATAAATTCTCTAATAGAATGAGTTTCATTGCTAGAAAGAACGTAATCTTTTAAACTCCGAATCATGGATTTACAATATGATTGCTCTCTATACAATTCAGGCTGTAGATCATATCTAAAATTTTCTTGATTTAACATTTTCCAAACGCCATCGACAAAGTCTTCTGAGTCAGACCAATCTCTTTTAGCGTCCAGATTTCCTAATTCAATCGGATCAAACGTTTTTCCGTTTTTAATAGCGTGATATATTCTGGCTACACCTTTAGATATTTTTCTTGTTACAAATTCTTCTCCTCGCTTTGTTCCTTCGTGATTAAATAAAATTCCATGGACAGCGTACAAATTATAAGATTCCCTGTATACTTTAACTAAGTGTCTTGCTGCGGCTTTGGAGGCTCCATATGGGCTTCTGGCTCTGATTGGATGATAAATGTCTTGTGGAGAATAGGCTACGTCGCCAAATTCCTCGCTAGAACCAGCGGAATAAAATCTGCACTTAGGATGAAGTCTGCGGATAGCCTCCAAGCATCTTGCAACTCCAGTAGCATTTGTGTCGAATGTTTGCAAGGGTATTTCCCAGCTACACCCAACAAAGGATTGGGCGCCAAAATTAATAAAATAATCAGGCTTTAAAGATTGAATAATGCCGTCTATACTAACAGCATCAGAAAGATCTCCATATATAAATTTAAATCTTGGATTGTTTATGAACTTTTGGCAATTTATATAATTGGGATTAGATGCTCTTCTGGCAACGCCATGGATATTATAATTAGTTTTTTCGAGCAAATATTCAACCATGTTCGCTCCGTCCTGCCCGGTTACTCCAGTGATGACAATATTATTCATTATTTATCTCTTTCGCTTAGAATTGGATTATTAGAAGGCCAATGAATATTATATTTTGGATCATTCCATTTTAAAGTAAATTGTTTGTCGCAATCAGTATATTCTCCAGTATAAGATAGTTTATAATCATAAACACAAACATCTGATAAAACATAAAAACTATTACCTATGCCAGGAGGCAAAAGGATAGCTTTTTTATTTTCATTGCTTAAAATTTTAGTTATGTGTTTATTGTAGTCTTTAGATTCTGGTCTATTATCTACGAACACAGCATGAACCCTTCCATATAAACAAGATACAAGCTTCCAAGTATTAAAATCTCCATGGATTCCTACTAGGCAGTTTTTATATCTAATGCAAACCTTATCGTGGTCAAACTTTTTGCCATCCAAAGAATCTTTATATGTTGTGAAAATTTCTCCTCGAAAATCTTCGAAGCTATCAAATTTAAACTCTTTTATATCTTTTAAACTGGTTTCCATATGATTACAGTATGTCCTTCAATAAACTTGCTACCATAATATAGTCTTCTAGTGTCTAAAATTCTAATTTTGCCTTCTGATTCTAGTTTTCTCAAAGAAGTCAGATAGTTTTTTAGGTAATTTCTCTTGTTAAAATATTGAATAGTTAAATAATCAAGAATATTTTCTGGATCTAAGACTTCGTGAATCGGTTCAAAATGAATGCACAAGCCGGGCTTACTATTAACAAAATATTCAAGCACTTTATCATGCTTCTCTCCTATTTGCTCCAAAGACGCGACGGTATAGATAAGTGAATCTTTAATATCAATAGAATAATCTGGCTCGAAATAATTAAAATTAAAGCCTTTGATATTGTGTGATCCGATTGCGTTGGAGCACTCCGCTATATTGTTCTGAGACGCAACGCTCCAATCTCCTCCGTGATAAAGCTTATCAGAAAAGTATTTGTTTAGTCTAAATAAGTGATATCCTGTACCGCATCCAAATTCGAAAATCTTGTCGTAGTTTGGAATATGCTCAAGGAGTAAAGCGTCAACAAAAAAAGAATGCAAATGATAATCAAAATCTTTAGAATGGGTTTTAATTATTTGTTTGTTAAGTCTTGCAATATTATTTTTTTTGTGATACTTGGGTATCAAAGATTCTGGGTTTAAAGTCTTTTTAAATTCTTCTAGATTTTCTTTCCATCCACTTTCCCAATGAGAGATGCGGCCTTCTCCAGCCCTTATCAAGTCCGATGATAAAACATTAATATAATTGACTATATAATTATGGAGTTCGACAGAATCCAAAGGCTCGTATAGCAATTCAGAGTTATTAATTTTAGAAATTAATAAAGGGCTTATTTGGTGAGAGTATCTGCTTTGAATGTCTTGAGGTATAACTTTAAACATAATTTTTGTACCATTTAATGCATTTTTTGAGTCCGTCTTGCAATGATGTTTTATTTAGTTTACCAAATTCTTGCTCGTATCTAGAAATGTCTACGCAAGCTTTGTTTGGGCTATTTGCTAATTTGTTTTTCTTATCTCCTATTTTTACTTGACAGCCTAAAATATCTCCAATAGATTCCGCCAATTCTTTAATAGACAATAGATCTTTGCCGCCTATATTATATATGTTGTGCTTGCCTTTTGTTGCAATATTTAGAATACCTTCTATACAATCATCCACGTAAATATAGCTTCTTAAAGCAGAGCCTTCGTCCAATAGTGATATCTCGTTATTTTCGCAACCTTTAATGATAAATTCAGATAGGACCCTCTTGTCGTCTTTTTTAAATCCTGGGCCGTAGCATAAACAAAGTCTAATTGATTTATGATTTAGATTTGGATCACCAAAAGCAAGCAAAGATTCTCCAAATAGCTTACTTAAAATATAACAATTTCTAGTATTTGATGGATTGATAGTTATATTTGATTCTTCTGAATTTCCTTCGCTTTCGGAATACACTTCACTTGTGCTGATAAAAATAAATTGTTCGGTAGCTTTGCAAACTAAATTTTGCAAAGACAAAGTGTTTAGAGCAAAGGTTTTATTTGGGTTTTTTATAAATTTCTGCGGTTGCCCATATCCAGAGCAATGAAATATAATGTCAAATTTAGGCAAAGCATTAATCTTTTCTAAATCTGTTATATCAAATATGTGGTGGTTGGAAGCTTTTAAAAGATCTTTGAAATTTGGTCCTGGAGGATTTAAATAATTTACATGCACATCACAGAATGGAATAGAAAATAATCTTTTGCAAAGATTGTATCCCAAAACGCCAGAGGCTCCAGTGACTAATACTTTTTTGCTTTCAAAGTAATTAGTGTTATTCATAATTTTGATCTACTGAAAGAATGTCTATGTCTGAATATTTTCTAACTATATCATTTCTGATTGGATAAAGAACTCCAGAGGTGGACCATAATTGCATAAATTTCGGCCTATCTTGATCCCAAAATTTGCCGCATAGACTTGTCGACTCCTTAACTTGATGCTCTGTATTTTCGTTACAAATAAAATCAACGAAAACAGTAGTGTATCCGGCGACACTCATTCTCATATACAAATCAAGTTCTCCCATGACTCCATTGAACCTCTTGTCAATACCGCCTAAATCATTGAAAACATGGCGTCTATACAATCCGCAAACTGGAAGCAATGGAAGATAAGATAAATTTAGAATATTGCCAGAAATATTTTGGTTATAAATATTAGAACTGCCGTTTTGGAAATACTTGCATGTTGCCATGACATTATCTTTACCGGAAACCGCTTTATACATTGTTTCTATTCCGCCATCAGAATACTCTATATCGTCAACGACTTGCAAAAGTGTTTCTCCAGTACACATTGACGCTGCTGCATGGAAACACTGAGATGGCTTGACATTGCTTTTATAAAAACGAATCTCGTTCGGCAAACTAAAATCTGGCTCGTTTGGCCCTACGATAACGATTTCAAAGCTTAATCCTGTTTTGGCTAACATTTCGTGGATTCTCATCCAACGATAAGGTCTAATAGATGATAGATAGGCGCTTACATTAGGAGGCATAAATTTTAGATAATTTTTCTATTATGGAATTGTCGTCTAATCCTAGGAATTTGTCTATATTTTCTTTCTTTCCGTATTTTTCTATAAACATTTTTGGTACTGAAATAGATTGTATAGATTCTATATTTTTTATAGAGCAGGCAATTTTAGAAATTATATCTGTCGCAGCACATGGTTCAACGACTGTTATTTTTTTAATTATGCCTTTAGATTCAATTATTGAATTAAGTTTTGCAACGTCAAATTCAGATACATTATAAGTATAAAGTATAGTATAATCTGGATTGCTTTTTACTAAAGATGAGATATCTTTTATTGCATTACCTAAAATTATGCAGACGCCATTTTTGCCATGGGTTAACTCTTCAAGATCTTCGTAGGAATTGTGAAACGACGTTAGATTGTTTTCTACTTCAGACAAACGAATATATTTTGGGCATTGAAAATTAAGGTTTTTGGTTATTATTTCTTCAACGTCTTTTGAATTACCGGGGCAAAATGTTTTAAAATTAGGTATAGCGCTTACAATTTTTAAATCATTTGAGCAATGATGCGTACATCCAAGCCCAGCGTAATCATAAGAATTTCCAACACTAATAACAAAAGCATTCACATTCTCATAGCCAAGATTTAACTTGAGCTGTTCATAGCTTCTTTCCGTTATAAATGGGGCGATAGAATGAATAAAGGGAATAAATCCGCTCTTTGAAAGACCACACGCTGCGCCAGTCATTGTTTGCTCCATAATTCCTAAATTGTAAGCTCTTGATGGATCGTGATCAAAAGCAGGCTTTAGAGAAAAAACGCCAATATCACCTAAAAGAATTGCTATCCTTTCGTCAGATTTAAAAATAGAAGTTAAGTATTTATAAAAATTTTTTCTCATTTAGTAAAGAGATTCTATTAATTGGTTGATTTCGGATTCTGAGGTTGGGTGCTTGTGGTGCCATTCAGGATTATTTTCCATGATAGGGCATCCTTTCCCTTTCGTAGTATTTAATTGAATAAACACTGGGCAGCCATGGGAAAAATGAGGGAAAATTGAAAAGACTTGGTATATTTCGTTTTCACTGTTACCGTTGCGAATTGAAAATGGAGACCAGCCAAAAGATTGAAATTTTTCTTCGCAAGTATTTAGCTTTATAGCTCTTTCTCCAGATTTATTAAAATCCATTATACAAACTAGATTATCTAGTTCATAGGTGTTAGCCATTAAGGCTGATTCCCATGTGGTGCCTTCATTGGCTTCGCCATCTCCAATCAAACAATAAACATATCCGGGTTCTTTCTTTATTTTTTTAGCTAAAGCGAGCCCGACTGAAAATGGCAAGCCGTGACCTAGAGATCCAGTAGATATTTCAACTTGCGGAATTTTTTTTGAAGATGGGTGGCCTCCTAACTTAGAGTCTTCTTTGCAAAAACTAAAAAAATCTTCTTCTGTAATTTTGCCAGTTTGTAATAAAGCAGCATATAAAGCAAGGCTTCCGTGCCCTTTGCTTAGAACAAATCTATCGTGTTTTTTCATATGCCTAGTGTATAAAAATAACACTACGTCTAAAATAGACAGGGCGCTCGCAATATGACCTTCTTTATTAAGATAGGCTGTGCGTATTATTTTTTCAGCTAGTCTTTTTCTGTTCATTTTTTAGATTAAGATATTTTAAATCTTTTTGCCGTTCTTCTTCTAGTCTTTCTTTGGCGTTTTTCTTTCCAGTTGACATTCCTTCTGGATTAAAATAATAAAGCCCAAGAATTTCTGGTATCATTTTAAATTTACTACCATTCAAAACAGCTCTCATCCACATATCTGAATCAGCGCAAGATTTCAAAGATTCATCAAAAAGGCCATTTTTTTCATGCATGGATCTTCTCCACATAGGATTATTATGAGGAGAGTTATGCTTTAGTAGCCCATCTATGCCAGTAAATTCATAACATGGATAAATAGAATCGCAATTATGAAAATCATAAGTTTCGTTAGGTCTTTTAGAAAGCAGCGAAGGGGCATAGACTAAATCTATATCAGGGTTAAGCTCAAGCTCTAAATAATGTCTTTCTAAGGAATCTTTTCTTTTTCTATCGTCAGTATTTGCAATTGTAATATATGGAGAAGTTCCTGCTTGTATAGCAATATTTAAACATTTAGAAATGCCAGGATCGTTATCAAGCTCAATTAATCTAATGTTGTTAAATCTATTAGAGTATAGATTATATATTCTTTTAAGTTTATCAGAAGGAAATGGGGCGACTAGTATCAGCTCACACTCTTTGAAAAAAGTTTGACTTATAAGATCAATGAAATAACCTTCTAAAAAAGAATCGCAGTTGAAAACAGAACTAATAATATCAATTTTCATTTTAAGCTAAAAATTCTTTGATGCTTGCGATTATATCTTTAGAAGATTCATTGATATTTTTATATCTAAAAACTTTCAATATTTCATCTTGCTCATACTGATTGATAAACATCTTATCTCTTAGAGGATCTTGAAAATCTCCTAAAATGCAAAACGTAGGAATTTTGCTCATGACAGCCATTCCTTTGAAACAACTATCAGTGCCTATAACTTTGCTGCATAGCTTAACCGCTTCTAAACTGCAGGAGATATCCATATTTGTATGAAGAACATTATCAGACTCTTTTATCGGATAAGTTTCTAGTTCGGATTGCGAACCAAAAATGATATAATTAAAATCATCAGACATGATTTCAGAAACAATTTCTGATGGCAAATATTTTAACGGAAGGTCAAATTTAGAATAAGTATCAGAAGAAAAGAAACTGCCGAATGGGTGAATCCCTATAATTGGCTTTTTGCTCTTAAACTTTTCTGAAAATGCTAAAGCTTTTTCTTGAGACTCTTTGGAAAAATTTACTAGAGAATAGAAAGCTCTTGGGCATTCTCTAATATTTGAAGTTGAATTTTCGCCGTGATTAGCAAGGATCTTATCGATTTGAGCGTCATGTTCTTCTATGTTATTAAAATAATAGAAGTGAGCATTAGTTAAATTAAAGCTTTTGAAAAACTCTTCTGCTCCATGAAAGTGTGTATGAATAATAAATTCTTGAGTAGAATTACCAATCATAAACCAAGAACTCTGGAGAAAATCCCCAACCCCGCCTCTGACGTAAAATTTCATATAGTTAAAATGTATTAGGGTCTAATTATGGAAATTTCCATAAAATTAGACCCTAATTTTGTAATTTTTTATGTAATTAGCGGATTGGGCAAGCGCCAGTAGCGCACTCAGCCATATCTAGCATTTCAGTATTATTGATAGAAGCTGTAGATATAGATTTAACCTTAGCAGATGCAGCTAGATAGGTCTCTTCATCAATCTCTTGATAGGGGGCCTGCTTAAATCCGTGATTTTTAAATAGCAAGAAGCTAACGCTCTTAATGTTATGCTCATAGTTTTCCTTAAGCCAATTCTTAAGAATGTCCAATTCCTCTGGTTTATAGTAAGCGGTAACAGAAACGGCATTGTCAGCCCAATCGGTTTGCAGTTTCTTAACCATGTCTAACTGCTTAATGACATCCATTTCTTTGGTAAGAATAGAGCCCTCGGGGGTTTTGCATGGGAAATATACGACAACAGTATCTCTGTTTTCTGTGCCATCAAAATTAACAAGGAATTCAACATGGTATCCCATGTCTTTACAAATTTGCACAAGCGCGTCAGAGCTAGACATGCGGACAGTGCGCATGTAATACTGGCTGAAAGCTGGGTGAACTCCGGGGGTGGCTCCGCCAAGAAGACTCAGCGTCCCAGAAGGCTTAACAGTTGTAAGCTTAATGCTTTCAGGCCATCCACGCTCCTTGCTCCAAGCCCTATCAAAAGCGCGCAAAGCAGTGTAACAGTCATCAAGCCAATCAAGCTTATGAAGAGACTGGCAAACACCAGTAATACCAAGCCCCAGGCGCATATTCTTATGAACGATCTTATTAGTTTCTTCATGAATGAAAGGAAGAGAAGCTATGGCCTTTTGGGTCTTATAAAGAAGCTGAGAGCAGTCAAGAAGCTCTTCTTTGCTTTCGATGTTATTAAGATAAAGCTCGCAAAGATTGCAGCACTCGTAATTAGAAAGACTAATTTCGGCGCAAGGATTGGTCATCTCGCAATTATCAACATCAGTTGGGTACATCCCATTTTCTGAAATAGGACCGTCTTTAATTCGCCCAAACTTTTGAGATAAGGGTAAGTTGAAGAAGCCATAAGGCTCGCCGTTGGCGTATCCGCTATCAGGATTTACTTCGTAACCATTTTTCCAAATCTCTTCGAGAACATGATCGAAGCTATCAGCATAAATCGTGTTATTACTCATGGCTCGCCAGTTAGGAACATTTCCGGTCCCCCAATTCTTAGCGCGTAGATAAAGAATATCGTCAGGATCGCCAAGAGCGATCTCGGCGCTTCGACGCACATTTCCAGCTACAACAATGCTGCCGATTATATTGCAGACATCTAGAACATCGAGCGAACGAAGTTTCTTGCCTTCTCTAGATTGGAAAATTTTTGTGATCTTATCGATTCCATCAATAAGGATTTGTGGACCACTAGCTTTTCCGCCAAAGCCTTTGATTGGCTCTCCATACCCACGAATGAGGATAGTCGAATAACTAAACGACTTGCCAGTGACATAGAAAGCGTCCAAGACCTTAGATAGCAAGTTAACCCAGCCTTCACGCTTGTCAGGAACAATGTAATCAGCATCTTTAGTACCTTCATGAATAACCTTTACACTTTTTTTAATTTTAGGTAACTCATGAACGTCTTCTCTGCGGATACTATAACCAACTCCACCACCAAGCATCAGATTCTCAAAAAGAAACAAAAATGCATTAGGTTCTCGCATCGCTACAGCCCAGCAATTAAGCAATGAATTAGCGCCAAAGCGATCAACTGTAGATGTGCCAAGCTGCCAAAGCATTCTTCCGGCAAAATTGCACTTTAGATTAAATACATAATCATATATTCTTTCGGCTTCTTCTTCTGTGTATCCAGCGCCAATCTTTTGCGCCCCATTTACGCAACGCTCTACAGTTTCATACCACTCTTCGGTAGAGCCATCTTCCTTGAGTCTTGCGTATGTTCTTTTGTAGACAACATAGCCCAAACCATTGAAGCCCCAGTTTGGTTGTTTGCCTTTGTATTTTGAAATAAAATCTTTAGATAGAATGCTCATAGGATGATGGTTTACACAATATTCCAGAAAAATAGAATTAGTCAAGCTGAATCTTGGGCATTTCCGAAGGATTTACCCTGCTTTTATACTTCATTCCTCTACGCTTTTTGGAATATTTTTCTTCTGCTTTTTGGCGTACTGGATCGACGCCGTCGTTTCTTTCTGCTCTTTTATCGCTTAATTCTTGAGAATAATCCCAAATTTCGCCAAGAGTGCCTTTCATTTTTCCTGTTTTTTCTATAAACTTTTCAGAAGAATCGATGTCGATATCTGCGTCTATTTGAGCATTAGGAACTGTAAATATTCTTTCATACTTAATTCCGTCTTCAGAATAAGTATGATTTTCATTCATTTGCTGAAAAATAGAAACAACTTTGCCGGTTTTTGGGTTTTTGAACAGGTAAATTGGCATATTAAATCATCCCTAGTAACTTATTTGCAGTATCAGAATACTTGAATTTATTTTGGAGTTTTAATCCTTCATGATTAATTCTGTTCGATTCAACTCTCTTTATTGCTTCTTCGCATCCAGAGATAAATTCTTCTTCGTTAAAATCAAAAATATTACCTTGGTTAAATGGCGCTCCCTTAGAAAAGAACTTTCCATCGTAGACTTCGATTTTATTACTAGGCTCAACTATTACAGAATTTTCTTTATTTGCCCACTCTTTATAAGATGTTGCATTTAAAACAACTGCATGCTTGCCAAGAGCAACAGATTGGAATTCTGGAAGGCCCCACCCTTCCGCGCCAGACATTGCAATAACAATATTTGAAGAATTTAAAAAATCATTATAAGTAGAATTTTTGGGCATTGAAGTCAAAAACGAAACATTAAAAACAGGCTTTCCATCTAACATATTTGTAAATACAGACTTTAATTCAGATGGATCTTGATAGAAAGGATTATGCAAGGCGCATTGCAAAGAGTACCTTTTATCTTTACCGAATTTTTTGATCCAAGATTTTACGATTTTGGTATGATGTTTTCTTTTTTCGTATTTGCCGCAAAGATTAAAAGTAATTCTTCCGTCATCAAAATATCTCTTATTGAGTATTTTGAAATGATTATTATCAAATCCAAGATGTACGACAGAGGAATTTATCCCAAAATTAGCAAATACATCTTTAGTATACTTTGAGGTTACGCATACTTCGCTGTTTTTTAAGATATTAGTTTCAATAGGAGTAAGTTGATCTGTTTCGTGAAAAGTCAAAAGGATTTGCTTGTTAGAATAAGTTCTGATCGAATCATTAATGTGCCATAGTCTTATGCATGGAATATTTCTGTTATGCTTTAATAGGGCTTCGTTATGATTTTTAATGATCCAATTTGTGAAATCCGGCTCGAAATCATAAGCAGAAAAATCTATCTGATGATCGGAAGCTTTAAAAATAAAAGGATTAAGTCCGAGTTTATAAAACTCGTAAAGCAAATTAAAACTAACTTGCCCAAAACTCAAAGAATTAAGAGGAACTTGAACAGCAAATTGCATAAAAAAACCTACCTATTGTTATAGGTAGGTGAAAAGGATTTTCTATTTTTTATTATAGAACTCCATCGTCGTCCTCAGACGCCGATTGCACCTTTTGCTTCGGTGCTGGAGCAGCCTTGCCAGCAAGCTCCTTTTGCTTGTCCGCTCGATCAGAAGCATAGATCCGAAAATCGGGAGACTTATCGGTTTTCTTTTCTTTGTTTGAGAAAATGACAATGTCAATCTTGCCCTCAAGAGAGGAATTAATATGACCAGTCATATACTTCTGCGACTTGTCTTTGCTGACCTTTGTCCACAAAGCGCCAAGTTCGCGGTTGTCCCACTTGTTTTCAGTCTTAGTAGCATTCATTTCGAAGACATTATGACCAAAAAAACAAAAAAGTCAAATCAAATCGAAAGAATTTTTACTAACAATCTTGTTTTTCAAGAAAACCCTTGCTTTTTCGTGCAGGTTGATCGCTGTTTGGGTGCTAATATTTAGCTTTTTGGCAATTTTATTCCAAGTAACAGGCTTAGCACTGTTAGAAAAGTATCTTAACTTATAAACTTCATTTATTCTTGAATCTTTAAAAGAAGATAGAAGAGATGACAAGTAGTCAAGCAAATCATTATTTTTATCTGTAACAGTTAAAATATCCCTATCTAAATAAACATCTACGTCTAGACCTTCATTAAGAACATATTTTTTATTAGAATTAATAAAATTCAGGAAATGATATCTTGTGCAATTGCAGAACCAAGTTGAAAACTTCGTTTTCTGCTTCGCATCAAAAGATTGAATTGCTTTGTAAAGAATAAAATCTTTTTCAGATTTAATCTCTTCTTTGCTCATTCCCATTTTTATCAAAGTTTGAGAATATTTTCTTGCTATAGAAAAATAAAAATTATCATAAGAACTAGATAATTTTTCGAAACTATCGTTGCAGTTATTATCTTTGACCTTATTAACCAAAACAAGATCAAGATCTTTAATAGATTTTGATTTAGACATAAACTTTTTCCTTGATGCTCTGTGTTACCACAGAGACTTTACCTTTCCACCATCGCCTTTAACTTTTCCTTGAGTTGGCTATAAGCAATAGTAGGTCAGCTTAGATGTTATTATCTAAGATATTATTCACCCCAAAAGTACCCGCATCAGTCATCGCATTTCCGGCTTTAGTGAGTCCGTTTAGCTAGCGACTACTTTTGGCTATATTAGACTGTTGATCGCGCAGCGACTTTTTTTCAGACATTCCACCATCGCCTTTTCCTTTGAGAGGAATGAAGTTTCTAGTAGTTTTAAATAGGATTCAGTTACGACGCGGCCTCTCCCGAACACACGCTGGAGTTTCCCCCAATTTCCTATCGTCTTTCAACGGGCTTGCTGTCTCTTACGAGTTTAAATAAGATTTTATTCTTAAGTGAGCATGGTTTTGCTCCGGCTACCTCTGCACAACAATCTGGCTGACTATGACCTGTTTTCTTGGAAAGTCAAATTATTTCTTTAGAGAATCTGGAGTAGCCTTAGATGCGATATAAATTAAATTCTTTAAATCTTTTTCTGTGATATTTAAGACATCGCACTTCTCTGATTCGCTGTTTAATTCTTGGCACATATTATTAATAACAGAAGCTATGCCAGCCGCGACCAAGCCGCTAATCTCTACTGACTGAGTGAAAGACTCAAGCGGTTTTACAAGAACCCAATACTCTTCCCCATCCAAAATACACGACCTAAGCACGTTTGCCTTTTCCATCTCTTTTAAAGCGCAAATAATAGCAGCGTTTTCCGAATACTCGTCGTCAGACACAAGAAGCACTTCTTTTCTGTTTTTCTTTACGTTGAAACAACTGTGGTTGTTAAAATATTCGTTGAGCAGTTGATAGCATTCAATAATGTTCACGCATTAATATGACTACAGAAATCAAAAAAATCAAATTTTAAGTTGACTTTTTTTACTATAGCCCCATAATACCGTCGTGGACATACACATTAAACTACTGAGCGATTTGGCTAAGATTCCTACGCAAGCAACTCCGTTTTCTGCTGGATATGATCTATACGCAGCAGAAGCGATTGTGGTCCCAAGACTTGGAAGAAAGCTTATCAAAACCAATATCAGCATGGCTATTCCGATGAATCATTATGGAAGAATAGCTCCAAGATCTGGTTTAGCATACAAAAATGGAATTGATGTTTTGGCTGGCGTCATAGATTCCGATTACAGAGGAGATATTGGTGTCATTTTATATAATACAGACAATAATTTAGATTTTACGGTTCATGTCGGAGACAAGATTGCTCAGATTATTATCGAGCCATGCGCTCATGTTAATTTTGTAAAGTCTAACGACCTAACCGCAACCAAGCGAGGCGAAGGCGGATATGGGCATTCAGGATAATTTTATTCAGGCAGCTTCATGCGCCGCTATTTCTATCCTGCTTTACAAGACCGATTTTATCGTCGAGTACGGCAGGGTATTAAAACTCTTGTCTTTTACTAAGGATATCGAGTACAAGTGCTTTAAAATTCAAAACTCAGGCAAGACAAATTATTTTGATTTTTTGCTCCTTAAGAACAATAATTTTTTTACTAGGCTGCTGAGCTGCCCATACTGCCTAGGTTTTTGGATGTGCTTGGCTGCATCAAAAATTCAATTTGTATTTTTTGTTTATTTTGTGTATGTAATATTATACAAAACTGTAGACATAATGTTCAACCATGGAAATAGAAATTAAGGGACTAATAGAATTTTGCAAAGCCATCTCGACAAGCCCGACAGAAGTGTCAAGATCCTCAGAATTAGTAGAAGCGCTGTCTTTTTGTATAGATAGTTTGTCTAAATGCAACTGCTCAAATAAGGCAGCTACTGAAATCCATGAAAGCAAATATGTTGAAATCGCAGAAAAGTTTTCTCAAGATACCATCAAAATTCTTGCTGAAATATTAGATCCAAATAAAACTTATTCAAATATAAGCATAACATTCCCACACTCAGACAAAATAATAAAAATCAAATGAAAGAATCCAAACTTGATATTAATTCAAGATTAGTTGGCAAAACAGTTAAGGTTTTAGATCCAGAAGGAGAATGGATCGGAGAGGTTACAGCCGTAAAGGACGAGGAGACGTTCATTGTATCAAACGGAGATACTTTAGTTTCTGTTGATATTTTTGATATTAGGTCCTTAAATTAATCACTCATATCTAATGCATGTGTAATACACTATGTGCAAAAAATATCAGAAATATATTCCATCTTAAATGAAGTAACAAATTTAATTTATTTTCTTTTGAATATAAAGTATAATTTTAGTGTAACTGAATAATATGCCACTAATGAATCCAAAAAAAACCGAAAAACAAAAAGATTTTGTTAGCAGATGCGCTGGAGATTCTACTATGGTCAAAGAGTTCCCAAATCAAAAACAACGAATTGCTGTGTGCTATAGTCAGTTCAAAAGAAAATCTAAAGCCTCAGAATCTTTAGACTGGGAAGATTGCTCTGACGAAGGCTTCTTAATTTATTAAAAAAAGGGCGCGATTTTTAGTCGCGCCGTGTTTTACTTCTTACCGCCCTTACCTGCCTTATTCGGCGGGCCGCCCTTGCCGACGTTTCCAGCGTTGCCGGTATTTCCTGCGTTACCCGAAGAAGACGCACTCTTAGCGGCCTTCTTTCTTGTCTTTTGAGATGTTGATTTCTTCATCATTTTATTCTAAAAATAAAATTAAAAAAATCTAGAAAAATCTTGACGCAAACAAGAAAAAAAACTATATTCTAATGCATGGGGATAGAAGACAAAATCATTTGTTTATGTCTAAATAAAAGATGGCAGCCAATTGGAGTTAAATCTGTCAGAGATGCATTTAGCGAATTAGTTAATCCAAATTGCGTAGCCCTTAACGTTATCTATGGTAAAAATGAAGACGGATCTTTAAATTTTTCTGACGTAGAAGACATTCAAACTGTCAAGTGGGACGAGTGGATAACTCTTCCCGTCAGAGAATGCGACTTAGAAATAAGAACAAGCAAAATGTCCATTAGAGTTCCTACGATTATTGCTTCATCTAAATACGCTGAAATTCCAGTAAAGACATTTCGCCCTACTAAAAATAATATTTGGATCAGAGACAAAGGAATCTGCCAATACAGCGGCAAAAAATTAAAACCAGAAGAAGCGAATATAGACCATCCTTTCCCGAAGTCTAGGGGAGGCCCGAATACTTGGGAAAATATGGTTCTTTGTCATAAAGATATAAACTCTAAAAAAGGCAGCAAAACCCCAGAAGAAGCTGGTTTAAAATTAATTAGAAGACCAAAACCAATGCCTCCAATTTTGGCTACAGATTTAATAGAATTTAAAAACCACATAGATTGGAGTGTATTTATCAAATGAATAAACTAATAGGAATATCAGGTCTAGCTGGCGACGGCAAAGACTCTTTATGCAACATGTTCAGGCAGCTTTTTGAGGAAAGAGGCTATGAATTCGAAAGAATTGCTTTGGCAGATTCTATCAAAGAAGAGTGCAAGGACGCTCTTTTGTCTCTTTACGGGATTGATCCAATAATTTGTTCTAGAGAAGATAAGAGCAAAATACGCGACTTCTTAGTTTTTCATGGTAAAGTCAAGCGCATCGAAACTAAAGGCACACACTGGACGGGAAAAATTTCTAAAATTATATCTCAATTTCCAAAAACAAAAAACGACAGAATCGTTTGTATTCCAGATATCAGACATGCTGAATATGAAAACGATGAGGTTTACTGGTTGAAAAAAAATGGCGGTATTTTAATTCATGTTAAGAAATATGAAATAGAAAGCGCTTATCCATTTAAAAAGATTTTTTCTATTCCAGTGAATAATGAAGAAGCGACCCACACCCCGAAAGTAGAAGCTCTTGCTGATTATGTTTTAGAATGGCAAGACACATCTCCTAAGCCGCCCGAAGAAAGTCATTTTTCCAAGCAGTCTGTTTATGAGTTATTTAGTCTCATCTATGGCCCACTTATTGAGACTAAAAGTCTCTCCAAGTCTCGCAAAACCAAGAAAAATATCGAAAACTGGCCCAAATCTAGCGGCACGGCCTTTGCTTTTTGACTCTAGTATGATAAACGCATATTATTCATCTCTCTCAGATCCAATAATCTCACCATTTAACTACTCTTGGGAATTAGAAAACCATAAGTACATTTTATCTTTAGATGTGCCGGGCTTTTCTAAGGATGAGGTTTCTGTCAAATCCAAACAAGGCAAAGTAATTGTTAGCCTTTTGCCTGCCGAAGGTAACAAAAGGAAAGCTATGTCAGGATCTTTTTTATTTCCAAAAGAATGCGATTTAACAAAGATTACTGCCGAATTAGAAAACGGAGTTTTAGAGGTGTGTGTACCAGAAAAAGAAAACCCAGAAAATAAAGAAATTTCTGTTAAAATAACTTGACTTTTTTTATTCTTCTGCAAGAATATAGATGTTATGAATAAGTATTCTATTACGGTTACCGAGTCTGACTGCGGTAGGCTAACAGTGACTGATGTTCAGAAGGTTGTTAAGATCAACCAGCACCGAACTGATACCAAGCGCATTGCGCGTAATTCATTCGGATTCGCGGCAGCGTCAGATCCACAAACCCTAAGCAAGCGAGCAGCTCGACGTAAGCGTTAAAACACAAAACTGAGGGGAGCGAAAGCTCCCCTCTTTCATTTTATATGGACCATTTAGAAATGATGTTAAAGACAGCAGAATTTTATGAAAAAGAATCTGACAGGCTTATTGCAAAATTAGAAAAAGCTAAATCTAAAAAGCAAGCCGCTAGCATAGTTAACGAATTAAATAACTTAAAGCAAAAGATTGTTTTTGAAATAACTCAAATAGAAAAAATAATAAAAGAAAACAGAGGTTTTTAATAAGCAGTATATCCGTAAGTTCTACCAGACCTAATATATGGATAATTGTCTGGAAAAGCCCCAGCGACAATATCATCTCCAACAACTTGCTCTGGAGTAAATTGCTTGCTTCTATACGCGCTAATTAAAAGTTTTAGAGATTCTTCTTCTTGTTTCTTTTCGGCGCTAACTGTTTTAATGATTTGATTTTTGTCTATTTTTCTTACTTTTGTATCATTGTGAGTTACTTCTATTACGTCGTCTGAATCTGTAGAAGTTAATTTAGATCTAATTATTACAGCGTAACGATGTATCATATACATCTTTTTTAATATTGCCACAGCATTGATATCTATTTCGGCATTATTGTTATCAGCATCTACTATCTCGTAAGTAGTTCCGTTCACAGCAAAATTAGAAAATAAAAAACTATTTAATGCTCCAACATTAGCTCTAACCCAAAAAGATATAGCCGCGATACTTAAATCACTTGGACTATTCAGGTCTAAATAAATTTCTTGAGCTATGTCAACTACTTTCATATTATTTAATTACACCAGAATACAGATATATTATTTCCAAACTCCTCCAATTTTAATATATGGAGTTGTAGATTTCCAGATACCAGCCACTTTTACAAACATTGTGCCTGTTTTCCAAGCTCCTGATATTTTTATCCAAAATTGATTTCCTGCGACAATAAAGTAAGTAAATTGAGTAGATCTTTGAGCAAGTTGAAATATATAATTAAACGGCAAGCCGCTTGACGATTGAACTCCTTGCACTTTTCCATCAGCTAAGAAATTTTGTACGGCATTTGGCGAGCCAGTATCTCTTACAAATTGAATAGATGATCCACCCGCTGTAAGATTCATAATTATTGTACATCTATAGTTGCGTAAAGATCAACACTTCCAGGTAAAGATCCGCTAGGAACAAATCTTCTTCTTGTGTTTAAAGCATCTGCACCAATACCAGTATACCATGCAGCACCGCTATAATATTGAAAACTACCATTTGTAGTTCCTGTCGAAGATTGAGTTAATACTAATGCGTCAGTATCTGCTCTATAAACATCTATCGTATGAGTTCCTGGAGTAGATCCAAATAAAGCAGTTTGTATCCAAGCGAATGTGCCATTTGAAGTGTCAAAATCGCTAAAATTCCATCTATATTGACTAGGCAAAGCATCTGCTGTTTCGTATACAACTGCTAAAGATAAAATTCTTGCTGGTAACATTATTACTCCAGCAGTTCTAAATAAAAATGCAAATTGTATATTAGCACTTGGTAAAACTCCGCTAATATCTCCATTTTGAGGAACATCAGTCCATGATCCTGAATTATCATCAATGCCAGAAGTGCGATACTGTAAACGGTACATATCAGGACAAATACCCATTGTGTTATCACCAATATTTTCTACGCAATTAGTATACGCTCTATATAATTTAGATGGAGTCGCGCCAAGATTTATTTTAGGACATATAATTCTATTAGGCGCATCAGCTATAAATTCTAAATCAGCAGCAAGCGGATAAACAGTTAATGCGTTTGAATTTGCAGTTGCTGCTTGAGAGTATATCCAAAACAACCATCCATCTTCTACCCAAACGAATGGAATATTTGCTGAAATATTATGAATAAAAATAGGACTATCTGTATCTCTATTAGATGATGGTAATTGTGTCGATAAGCAACATGCGCGTCTATCTATTTGTTGACCACCTGTATAATAATCAGTAATGAATATAGTACCAGTTGAAGCTGCTGATGTTACAACGATTTTATCCAATGAACCAGCAATATCCATACTTGTAAAACCAGCTGTTGCAACGTTTGTGTTTGTGCCTCCAGGAGGTACTTCAGCCATTTGATCTGAAATATAAGTTGTGCTACTTGCTACAATATTTGTTAAAGCAACTCTTATAATACGAGTAGCAGTAAAAAGATAAAGAGATGAAACTCCAGATCCTGGACCATGATTTAAAGTAGCAATTCTTCCATTATTAGCTTGGCTGATATTACCAGTAACCGCTTGATTTCCAGTTATAACTATGTCTGCTCCAGTTAGTGTAAACGCGCCAGAAGTTGGCGTTAATGGAGCGCGGATATTATATTTAAAAATTCTTAGTGTTGTTGCCGCCCCGTCAGTACAATAAATAAATTGTTGCGTCCAAGAATCTCTATCTCCTAAAGCGCATCCACCTATTGTTGTGTTAGTTATCGTAGCAGCATCTTTTAACCAATAAACTGCGCGTATTTTATCAACAGTTGTAGCTGCTGGTATCACTGTTGCTGGATTTTGAAACGCTTCAAAACTCAATCCTTTTGTAATAAATACGCCACCATTAGTCACTGTAGCGTTTGTTGTGGCCTGAACAATCATTAAATCTTGAATAACATAACTTGTTCCAGAACTTATAGTTCCAGCACTAGATGTTAATGTAATGCTTGTATTAGAACCTATAGCACTAATTTGATACCATGTTGTTATTTGGGTAGGATCTGTTGAACCAAATCCAATACGACTTCCGACGCTTAAACCAGTAAGCCAAGTTGTTCCAGATCCAGTAACAGCAGTGCCAGAAACGCCTACTGTTCCAGTTGTATAGTTTTCTAATATAGCTCTAATTCCGCGAACAGTATGATTTGTTGCAGCAGGAAAAGTATTTATTATAGCGCCAACAAATGTATAAGTGTTAGTTGAAGGCACCCATGTCCATAATTGCACACGGCGAGTTGCGGCGGCAGTAGCTACATCCGACCCAAAAATCCAAAATAAATCATCAGTAATTTTTACTGGATGCACGAACTGAGAAGGTATCGCCAAGCTGCTTTCACCAAAATTTGCTACCCCAAGAGGTGCGGGTCCAATAAATTTATCAGCTTCTCCTGCTCCTAAATTAAATTGGCCTGTATGCTTTCCTCTATTTATTTTTGTGGAATCGTATGCGCCGCCAATTGCGACTTGAGCGAAAGTGCCATTAAAAATTTGTTCTGTTGCTGTTTTCATATTTTATTTTAATTATTATTATTAACTTCTTATAAATTTATTCCTACGCACGTTGCGACTAAAAATGCACAATTAGGCTCATCTCCTTGTCCATATAATCCACAAGGAACTAAATCTAATAAATTATATTCTCCACTTACCAAAACTTGATAGTCTGGTTGTAGAGCCACAGGTTGATATTTTGTAAGAGTGTACATATTAATAAAAAATTATGGGACATATTGTAGGTAGATATCTCCATCGTTTCCTCCAGATGGAGCCGCTGTACCGTATGAAATTACAGTTCCTGCCGAACCAGTAGAACCAGTCGAGCCAGTTGAGCCAATTCCGCCTGTCCCTCCAGTACCGCCTGTGCCTCCTGTGTTACCTTGCGATCCGGTACTTCCGATGCTTCCTTGAGACCCAGTGCTTCCAAGACTTCCAGTGCCGCCTGTGCCTCCAGTTCCGCCAGTGCCACCAGTACCGCCGGTATTGCCTTGGGATCCAGTACTTCCAAGGCTTCCAGTGCCGCCTGTGCCTCCTGTGTTACCTTGCGATCCGGTACTTCCGATGCTTCCTTGAGACCCAGTGCTTCCAAGGCTCCCAGTGCCGCCTGTGCCTCCTTGCGATCCAATGCTTCCAGTGCCTCCTGTGCCGCCAGATGTTCCTGACGATCCAGAACTTCCACTTGTTCCGCTGCTGCCATCAGTTGCCACTCTTTGATTTGCTGTTGTGATTACATAACTATAATATTGATTTCCTTCGGTGTAAAATGTAACATCACGGTTTACTGCATCTCTATTTGTTGCAAATAGCCTAGCAATCATTCTGTCTGTAATAAGCACCGGCGTTTGCGGTAAAAATACATCCAATTGTAATTCTACAGGAGTAACAGCGTCGTTGTATGGGATCTTTAATTCTTCTGTGTATATTTTTTGACCATATCCACTACCACTAAAATTTGCTAATTCTAATTCAATAACAGCATCAATATGAGCCCCAGAGTTTCCTAGTAAATAATGAGGGAAAAATCTTTGTATTCCGCCAGGGATAGAAGTAAACCCTAATCCAGTGGTGATATATTGATCAATTAGTTTTCCACTCTCTAATCCAGTTAGTGTTACTAATGTTGATTGTGGTGCGCCTGTAGTTGGGACTACTGATAATTGCTTATACGAACCAGAGATTATATTAGGAGCAGTATTAGATTGATTAAAATAATAAGTAGCGCCAGATGAGATTCCATCTACTCCGCTTGACCCAGAAGTTCCGCTAGAACCGCTTGAACCAGAAGAGCCGTTTGATCCAGCAGAACCAATAGATCCAATTCCGCCAGTTCCTCCAGTTCCACCGGTTCCACCGGTTTGACCTTGGGACCCAGTGCTTCCAAGGCTTCCGGTTCCTCCTGTGCCGCCTGTATTACCTTGAGATCCTGTGCTTCCAAGGCTTCCAGTTCCTCCTGTGCCACCTGTACCTCCAGTTCCGCCAGTGCCACCAGTACCGCCAGTATTGCCTTGGGATCCTGTGCTTCCAAGGCTACCTGTGCCGCCAGTGCCACCTGTATTACCTTGCGATCCTGTGCTTCCAAGGCTTCCGGTTCCTCCTGTGCCGCCTGTATTACCTTGAGATCCTGTGCTTCCAAGGCTTCCAGTTCCTCCTGTGCCACCAGTACCGCCGGTATCGCCTTGAGATCCAGTGCTTCCAATATCTCCAGTACCGCCAGTGCCACCAGTACCGCCGGTATCGCCTTGAGATCCAGTGCTTCCAATATCTCCAGTACCGCCAGTGCCACCAGTACCGCCGGTATCGCCTTGAGATCCTGTGCTTCCAAGGCTACCTGTGCCGCCAGTGCCGCCAGTATCACCTTGGGACCCTGTGCTTCCAAGGCTTCCCTGAGGTCCCGTTGCGCCGCTAGACCCGCTAGACCCGCTAGAGCCACTGGAACCACTTGATCCAGCAGGGCCTTGTATACCATTAGCTACTGGTATAGCAGCATTAATTTCGCTAGACGGAGCTTCTACCGTTATTTCAATAGAAGGAGCTGGATTTACTATAACTATATCTGGCATATTAATAAGTTACTTCTGGATTTACGGTTACTGTCCCCTGAAGAACTCTTGATACTGCTAGTTCTGGGGATTGGCCAGACACAAATCTTTCTATATCATAAACTGCTACCGTTATCGGAAGCGCCGCCGTTTCAGCAGGAGTTAAAGAAAAACTTATAACACCTCCAGTAGCATTAACAATAGTAGGTGCTAAATCTACAAGAATCCCTGTGGATCCATATGAATATCTAACTTTGCCTCTTAATTCATATCCACTTATGTTGACAGCGGTTCCATTTGCATTAGTCAAGGTAGCTGTTAAATCATAGTTTTCGCCTTGATTAACTGTTATGTTGTAGACAGCCATGCCATACATTACACTCTAAATTAACCAAATAGTTATATAATTCCTACTCCTTTTTGACCCACAACTTTACTGGCGCATTGATTTGCAAATACTATTGCTTTCTCTATATTTGATGTTTTACTAAATTCCACTACCAATCCAGCCAAGAAAGAATCCCCTGCTCCAGAGACGTCGATTACTTCTTGGGGAGCCACAGGATAGTTTTTGCCTAAATAATAACACCCGTCTTCTCCTGCCGTTTTTATTATTTTATTTGTAAGAGATGACGGGATAGAACATTTCGATCTATCATATTCAAAATTATTTATTTTTACAAACCTTACTTTTTCTGCCCAAGAACCAAGAATTCTTTTGCTATCAAGAAATACTGAATCATGATTGGAAGAAATAGTTAAAATATCTTCTTCGCTTAAAAAACCTTTATTATAATCGGAAATAACTATGTGATCATAGTCATAGTTCATCTTTTCTATATTAAACTTCTTAATGTTTTCAGCGGAGTCTAGTCTGAAAAACATATGATTTGTACTCTTATGAATATATCTTGTTTTAGTAATATTTGCCCAGTTTGAATTAGTAACAATATCGCATGAGTCTTCTATAGACTTTATGTTCCTATAGACATTTTTTGCCATTCCCGGATTATCGTTCTGGTCAATAATCTTTAAAACTGGGACCGGCTTATCTGGGCTCATTCTATCACATGAGCAATATACATGCACATCTCTGCAACTGTCTCCTATTACTAAAATTTTCTTTTTCATTAAAACTTACTCTTTCTCTCTACAATCATAGACGGTCTGCTAGAATGCAATGCTTTTCTATAAGCTTGTAGTACTTCTGCGCCAGTATCTGGAACATAAATAGGAAAAGACACCATATTTCTGAAACCTTCTGTAAAATTTTGAGAGTGAGTAGGCCCTGAATAGAATGGCCCGCTATCAGCGACTACTGTTCTAAATATTACTGGGCACTCATATTCTCCATGAGATATTCTTTCAATATGATTAGCGTGATTAATAATTGCATCTGCCGCCACTAACATGAAATCGTGGCGTTCGTAATAGACTACTGGACGGAAACCTTCGAACGACATACCAATGGCAAGTCCAGCCATGAGATTTTCAGCCACAGGAGTTTCAATCTTTTTGCTATTATCTACATTTACTAGATTGCCCATTGCGTTGCCATATTTAACATTGTATCCAATAAATACAGAATTAGCTTTGCCGATTTCTGTCATGGCCTCTGTAACAGCATTCTTGAAAGAAATATTAGGATCCACATCGAAATGCGGCAATTGCTCTGGAAGCAGAGGAGGAAAATATTCAGCATCAGTTTTTTGCTTTGTTTTCTTTAGATCTATATTCTCGTCAATTCTTGCGTGAGGGTAAGTGATATCGTATCTATATCTTGAAACGCAAGAAGGCATTGCTGGCAACACAGACTCTCCCCATCTTTCGCTCTTTGGGGTGCAAACAGATCTATTATTGTCTTCCACGATAAACTTACATGGCAAATCAAAACCAGAAACATATCTAGCAGCTTCAAAAAGATGCCCAGAATCTTCTGTTCCGTCCCCCACAAAACACCATACCTTCTGCGAAGACCCTTTGCGCTTTAGAGCAAGAGCTATTCCAGCGGCAATTGCTGGAGTTCCGCCGATAATAGCAGACGTAAAGAAGTTTCGTTTCCTATCATAAATAAACATACTTCTTCCGTCTACGATTCTTTGGCGCAGTTCATCGGCAGGAATTCCGGCAAGCAATGCATGATAATGATTTCTATGATTAGAGATTACATAATCACCATCTTTGATATCCTTGAAGATCTCAATTAACTGCTCCTCATTTCCCCCTGACAAGTGGAACAGAAATGGCAACTTGCAATCTTTATAGAGATCAATAATTGAGTTTTCGAAATTAATCAGATCTTGCTTTGTAGCGTAGTTCATTTTAAAAATTTATAATTATTCTGCCAGATTCTCCAGTTTTCAATTTTGTTACAGCCTCATTGATATTGAAGATGTCGTATCTGTCAGTTATCAATGATTTTATGTTTATTTTTTTGTTTTTATAAAGTTTTATGTATCTTGGAATATCAATATCTGGATCAAAGTTTCCTGCTTGAGTAGTTCTGATAGTTTGTCCATTATTAGAGAAAAATGAAATCGGATCACTAATTGTTAATTGAGATCCTGGCTTCGGCTGGGAAACCAAAATGCACCTTCCTTGATTAGATAGCAAAGGAATAAGCCTAGAAATAAAACTCAAAATTCCAGTAGTATCAATTATGCAATCAAATTTTGCTTTAGACTCTATTAACTTTTCTACATTAACTGGGCTGTAAAATTCTGCTCCTAGATTTTCGACCATCATTTTTTTTGCTTCGTTAATATCTATTCCTACGATAGGTCCAGCAAGAGATAACCCAGCCGCCTGTATGCAACTTAAACCTACGCCACCACATCCTACAACCAAAACGCTTTCTCCAAATTTTATATTAGCATCTTTATTTACGACGCTAAATCCTGTAGACAATCCACAACCAAGCAACGCGCAAAACTCATCGTCAATTTCTTTATCTACTGGAGTGATTCTATTTTCCGATACGACTACATTTTCTGCTAGAGTTACAACTTTTCCGCCAGAAACCTCCTTGTCATGCCATTGATATTTTGCGAAATCAGCTTCTAGCCCAGAGCCTTTTCTCCAATGCATTACAACTTTGTCTCCCTTTTTAACTTTTTTAACTCCTTCGCCAACGGCTTCCACAAGACCGCAGCCTTCATGCCCGATTAAATGAGGCATAAATTGTTCGTTATTTTTAAGGCCAGCAATTTCTTGCAATTGCGCGCCGCACAGTCCGCTAGTTATTGTTTTTATTTTTACTTGCCCAAACGATAATTTTTTAGGAGCTTGTATATCGTCTACATAAATGGGCTTATTTTTTTCTAAAAGGATGGCTGCTTTCATGACTTCTTTATTCTATCAAATTGTATTGAACTAGTATAAAAAGATTGAGTTTTTGTTAAAGCCACAACAAGTTCAGCTACTTCATCTGGGTTTATTAACTCATTGAAATCTTGCCTGCCGACATTCATTCCAGTAGCCATAGCTCTTGGGTATAAATTTATTATTTTTATATTTTGCTGGAAAGCTTCATTCGCTATGGAATCAGAATAACCCCTCAAAGCATATTTTGCTGCGGCGTAATCTGGATCTTTGGTGTCTGGGCCGATTCCGCTTATAGAGTTTACGTTTATGATTATTCCTTTGTTTTTAGTTTTAAAATAATCAAACGCAACCCGCAATACATTCAAAGACCCCTGATAAGATTTTAAATAATCTTTCTTATCGAAGCCGTTATTTATTATTATATTTGGCTTATATTCTCTGAAAATTTCTTCTTTGATGTCTAGCATGTCGCAAACTATTCCATTGAAAGATGAGCTTTTTCTTCTTCCGCAAACAGTTACTTCGTGTTCGATGTGGAATTTTTTAGCTAATGAAAGACCAAAACCAGATGTTCCTCCTACTATAAATACTTTTTTCATATTATTTTTTAATTTTTTCTAGCTCTATATAAGAATATGATATAGATTTTAATGTTGGCATAAGATCTTGTGTTTGCCCTGATGCTTTCAAAAACATAGACTCGATATCCCAAAAAGATAAACCCAGCGGATAAATTTTAAAAACTTTATCTATAGAAATAGATTTTCCATTTACCACGATTTCTATTTTTGAGTTATTTTCATTTTCATAGACACAAACTTTAATTTCAGATTCAAGATTTTTTGTGTTTTTTTCTATAAAAAGTTTTACGCCATCTATTTTAGAATGATTAGAGTCATTCCTTTTGACTGAGATTTTATCTTTTACAAAAAAATCAGCTATTCTATATTCTAATTCTTTGCCTAATGTTACAAAAAACCCTTCAGCGTCTTTACCTTCTTTCAAATTAGAAGAATTTAAAAAATTTAAATAATTTTCTAAAGTTATCAATTCATGCAGTTTTTTAGCTTTTTGCCTATTGAAAACCATTAAATGTAAGCTTGCTAATTTTAAGCGTATATTGTCTCTTTCAAACCCGCAAGCTAAAGCGGCTTCTGGATTATCTAATACCCCAGCAACATTTTCATCTATATCTAAATCATATATTAAGTTATAAAAATAATCATAATTAAAAGTAAGAGCTATCTGTGTTAATTTTTTTATATGATTTAATCCAGACCACCCGTAATCATAACTGGGATAATAAAATTTTATGTAATTTTCTCCTTCAAAAATATACCACTTATAATACATCTGCACTTTCACAGGCCATGTTAATACAGGATTTTCTTTTGTATAAAAAATATAATCGCAAATCTTTACTGTTTCTTTCGGCAATGGCAAATGACTAATCAAAAAAATGTCCAAACCATGAGCTTTTAATTTTTTTATATTTTCATTTAGAGTATCAATCTTTTCTTGATCGTCGCAAAAAGAACTTATAAGAGCAACTTTTTTATTCATATTAAACAACCTTTTTTAACTGTATTTCAGAATATTTTATTGATTTTATTTTATCTAAAAGGTCTATTTTTTTATTATTTAATAATATATAAGCCGATTCTAATTCAAAAATATTAACTCCGCTTGAAAATATAGAATTTCTAGACAAATCTATTTTTGTTAAATTATCATTTATTGACACTTTCACATCCAAAGCATTATTATTTTTATAAAAAAAGATTCTGATTTCTGGCAAATCATTTCTAGTATCTTTCTCTATAAAAAACATTAAATCGTCTACTTCTGAATGGTTAAAATTTTTATATAGGATGTGAATTTTGTCACTTACAAAGAAATCCGTAGTTTCAGATTTCATGCTGGACTTTATTTTTTCTAAAAACGCTTCAGCGCTTCTGTCTTTTGGTATTTTTAAAAATTCCAAATAATTTTCTAAAGATATATGGTCATTTAATTTTTTTACATTTTCTCTATTGAATGCCATTAAATGCAAAGAAGAGTTCAATTCTACATTTCCCCTCTTAAAAGGAGCTATTAAATTACTTGGTTCTTCATTTAAAACATTTAAAACATCTCTGTTTATTTCTAAGTCGTAAATTAAATGATAAAAATACTCATAATCAAAAGTAAGAGCTATTTCAGTTAATTTTTTCACTTGGCTCAGCCCAGCCCACCCATAGTGAGAATGGACTTCCCAAAGAATTACAATATTGCCCTCAATCTCGCAGATCTCTTTCCAATATCCCTCTCTATACAAAGGCCATTCTAACATTAAATTTTCTTTAGTATAAAAGACATAATCACAAAGCTTGATTACGTCATCAGGTAAATATATTGGAGTTGCCAATATTATATCTAAATTAAAAGCTTTTAATTTTTTGATATTTTCATTCAATACATTTATTTTGTCGTCGCTGTCGCAAAAAGAACTAATTAAAGCAACCTTTTTTTTCATTAGATTTTATCTTGTATGAATCTTTTCAAAGATCAAATCAAAATTTTTATTTTCATACTTATAAACTTCACACTTCCAATCCAAAGAATCAATGCAGTTTTCGTATTCAAATCCGCAGCTTGCAGATAAATCTTCGAAAAACGGCAGCCACTCTCCTTTAGAAAGATAATACAATTTAACAATATAGTTTTTGTATTTATTATCTTTTATTTTTATGCTTACCCCCCTCGAAAAATCAACTTCTACATTAAAGTTATTTTCCTTTGGAGTTTTAACATTTTGCTTTATTGTGTTTTGATCTCTTATCAAAGCGTCAATTTTTTCTTTTACCATTGAAAAAGAAATTTCTTTTGTGCATTCAAAATTTTTATTTTTAGGGCAGAATAGCCAATTGCTTTGATCAAAAACAAAATCTGGTTCTGTCGCGCATCCATGGCATAGATTGGGGCTGGTATTTGTTACTCTATAAGGAGTTGGAAAATCTGTGTGAGGCAAAGAAATTCCAGATATAAAAACAACATCTTTGCCTAACGCCCAAGCCAGCCAAGAAAGGCCAGAGGTTAAACCGATAAAGAATTCACAGTGCATTAAATCATTTACTCTTTCTATCAAACTAAATTCTCCAGTTTTATCTATGCATCCTTTCGGGATTGAATTCATGTATTCTCCATGACCGAAATGAGGATACTTGTCTATGCAAACCACATCGTATCCTAAGCTCTTTAAATAATCTACTGTTTCTTGCCAGCCGGTTGGGTTATTCCAATATTTAAATTGAGCCGTCGATTGCGTCCCTATACAAACGTACTTCTTTTTAAAATTATTTTTTGGTCTATTAGGGGTAGCTATTTTTCCTCTTGTAGGTTCATAATTTACGCCAAGATGCTTAGCGGCAAGTTCTTGTAAATTATATTGGCTCCATCTTTTGCCTCCTATATCCGACGCAGCAATTTTAATTACTGATTTATCTCCTTCGGGCGGTTTATTGTTATAATAATCAAAATTTATATTTGGATAAACAGATTGGAATAGTTCGCCATATGGAGAATAAAAATTAACTATTGCTCTTTTCTCCTTTTGGAATTTATCTACCATTGGCACCCAAGCTACAACATCCCCAAGGCATGGAGATTCATTCACTATGTTATAGACTCCTTCCCCTAAAACCCGGCATGGATTGAATGGCATAGTATCAAATTTGCTATTTTTCTTTACTATACCTGATATTATGATTTGATCATGATATTCTCCTGATTTTGGTCTAAAGTAAAAATCTATTGGTTTTCCATCGGTGCTGTGAAGTTTACAGCAAATTTCTGGATCATTCTGCAATTTTTTAATTATATTAATGGCTTCTTTTTCTGTTATACCCTCTGCTCCTTTTATATGGATTTCTCCAGAAAATTTTTCTACTTTTTCTTTGAATAAATTATAATCATTTTCATCGCAAAAAATTTCTTTTTCCCCTCCTTCAATATCAAATTTTAAAAAATTTATCTTTTGCGGCATCAAAGCCATTATATTTTTAAAAGACAACGAAGACACCAATTTCTTTTCTGTATTGTAAAAAAATGGTTTTACCAGAACGACTTCTTTTTCTTTTTTTATTATTGCGTTTATTATTACAGGATCATCTTCATCCAATAAAAAACTGTAGAAATCTTTAATGCCTTCAGAGCAAGCATCTACTCCAAAATATTTTATATTTTTATGTTTATTTTTAAAGTAAAATATACCCCTAGAACACCCTAAATCTAAAACGGTATCGCCTTCTTCTACTTCGCAATTATTCTCATAAGTATTTGCGTCAATTATTTCAGCATAACCTTGTTCATCGAATGCCTTAACTTTTTTTAACTGATTCTCTATTTTTAGTTTTTGGATTTCTTTTGGTTGAGCTACTGGTATATTCAGCAATTCAGAAATATAAACATTTGCTATTTTTGCAGAATTATCCCAAGAAAATTTTTCTCTTATTTCTTTTGACTCTTCTAAAGCTTTATTTTTGTAAAATTTGTAATTGTTATAAACTTCTAAAATTTTTTGCTCTAAGTCTTTAAAATCTGGCTCGTACCAATTCCCTTGGCAAATAGTGCCGGGAGGATAAAAATTTTTCATTTCTATCTCTCTTTGAATTTTTACTGGTATTCCTTTCCCAAAAGCGAACTCTAGTTGCCCGCTGCAATCAGAATAGATGCTAGGAATACCGCAGGCCATAGCTTCTATCAATGGCAAATTCCACCCTTCTGATCTGGAGCAAGACAAAAACACATGCCCAGACTTTAAGATTTTTACATACTCTTCTCTAGGCGGGAAATTCAATATTTTAATATTGTCGCTAATTAAATCAAAAAACTGAAGTCTATTTTGAGTTGATTCAAGTCCGTCGCTATTAAATTTATCATTTATAGATACTAATAATTCAACTTTTGGATAATTTCCGAATACATTCTTGAAAGCTCTTATTAATTCAACCGTACTTTTGCGATTATCCCACCTGCCAAAAATGAGGAATCTAAATTTTTCATCTTCGCATTCAATATCTTCAGGATAAAAAACGCTAGAATCTACGCCTTCTGGCACAATTTTTACCTTATCTTTTTGCATCCCTTGGGCGATTAAACAGTTTGCTTGCCATTTCGTTGGAACCCAAATCTGGTCAAATTCTTTCAATTTTTGAAAAAATGGATCATATATTTCAGTGCTTTCCCAAACGAAGTAAGCTATTTTTAGCCCATCGTATTTATGATAAAAATAATAATGATTTGTTTCTGCTAAAATTATGTTTAGATCATGCTTAAAAGATCCCCTTTTGTATCCATGTATTGGAAAATCTTGCAATTCTTTTCGGTCGTTCCACAAAGTTTGCAGAATTATCATTTCTTCATCTAAATTATCTATGTTTTTCCCATGAGGCTTTTCAAGATTTCCATTAATGCCAGCCCAATCTGAAGAAACAGTAAAATTTCTAATTTTTATGTCGTGATATTTATTTAAATTTCTGAAAAAATTCTTACAGTGAGAATTATAGCCGCTATTCCCAACGTATGTCGCATGACCAAAAATTTTCATATACTATAGATCTTAACGGTTTTATTAATTTTATCTAAAAATTACCAATAAAAATTTGACTTTTGCTCCCGCCCGGGCATCATATTGAGTGGACAAAAAAGTTTTTGCGAAAGCAATAAAAATAGCGTACTCTTTTTACCCCACAAGCAGGGATCTTAACACAAGCCATTTTGCTTTTTTAATCAAATCTAAAATAATAGAAAAAATAGGAATAAATAAAAAAAGAACTCATCCAGAAATATCAAAACACCCTTACCACGAAGGCTATGTTGGCATCCATGCCGAACTTGATTGCCTATTAAAAACCGACAAAGAAGATCTTTCTGATTTTAAAATGCTTGTATTAAGAATAGATAGAAATAAGAAACTTAATATTAGCAAGCCATGTCGTGGTTGCCAAAGCGTCATTTCGCAATTTAACGTGAAAGAAGTTTGGTATAGCGATAAAGATGGAAATATAATTCAAATGTGAAAGGTATAATTTTATCTGGCGGCACAGGGTCTAGGCTGTACCCAATGACTGTTTCTGTCAATAAGCAATTGATTCCTGTTTATGACAAGCCAATGATTTATTATCCATTAGCTAATTTAATTAGCTTTGGGATCAGAGAAATTTGCATAATATCTTCTCCTGATTTTATAGACAGTTATAAGAAACTATTTAATGACGGATCTCATCTTGGGTTAGATATTTGTTATAAAATACAACCAGAGCCAAAAGGAATAGCTCAGGCTCTAATTATCGCCGAGGATTTCATTAAGAATGAAAGCGTTTGCTTAATTCTTGGAGATAATATTTTTCATGGGATATCAGACATAGAAGTAGTAGATACTGGAGCTACTGTTTTTGCCTGTGAAGTATCCAATCCGTCGGCATACGGAGTAGTTAATTTTGATTTTCATGGTAATCCGATTTCGATGGAGGAAAAGCCTCCTTTCCCAAGTAGTAAATACGCCATGCCGGGATTATATTTTTATGACACAAACGCTGCTGAATACGCCAAAACTTTAACCCCTTCCGGCAGAGGCGAGCTAGAAATAATTGATCTTAATAAGATTTACTTAAAAAAAGAAGACTTGACAGTAATTAAGCTTAAAAAAGGAACAGTTTGGCTTGACGCTGGAACCCCAGAGTCCTTATTCCAAAGTTCTGCTTATATTCAAACCATACAAAGCAGACAAGGAACAATGATCGGAAATATCGAAGAGGAATGTTTCAAGAAAGGTTTTATAAATAAAAATAGTTTAATAGACTTAATATTTAAAATGCCAAATTCAGAATACAAAAATTATTTGTTAAAATTAACTTCAAATAAATAAAATATATAAATAAACATGAACAGAACAGATATTATTAATTTTTATATTTCAAAATACAACTTTCAAAAATATTTAGAACTTGGCGTTGCGGAAGGGCTTACAATCGACCAAGTGAAAGCTAATCATAAAGACGGCGTGGATCCCGGCCCGGGAGAATCCGGAAATCCTCTTTCTGAAGCGGTTAATTATATAATGACTTCAGATGATTTTTTTGAAAAAATTAAAAACCAGAATATTACTTATGATTTTGTATTTATAGATGGCTTGCACTATTCTGATCAAGTTGATAGAGACATATTCAATTCTCTCAATGTATTAAACGAAGGCGGGGTCATAATGATTCATGATTCGTTGCCCCCAACCTATGAGGATCAATTAATTCCGCGCACTCAAATTTCATGGTGCGGAGATGTTTGGAAAAGCATTGTTAAACTAAGATTCAACAATCCAAATTTAGAAATATTTACAATTGACACAGACTACGGGTGTACTATTTTAAAAAAAGGATCTCAAAAATTGTACGATAAAGTTCCTTTGAAGGCGGCTTTAAACTGGAATTATTTTGTTCCAAATAAAAAAGAATTAATTAACATAATTTCAGTAGAAGAATTCATCAAAAAAGAATCATGATATTATTATTCGGATCTAGTGGGTATATAGGCAGCGAATTTAAAAAACAGCTTTCTAAAAAGAAAATTTCATTTATAGCTTGGGAAGGGGCTAGAAAGACATCTTTCGATCAACTCCAAACTTTTTTTAAATTTAATAAGATTAGCCATGTTATAAATGCTGCCGGATATACTGGGAAACCCAATGTTGATGCTTGCGAATTAAATAAAGAAGAAACATTTTATGGCAATGTTTTATGGCCGCAAATGCTCGTTCACTTTTGTCAATTAAATGATATAGTTTTGGGACATGTGTCAAGTGGATGTATTTATACTGGTAAAAGATCAGACGGCTCTGGATTCACTGAAGAAGATGAACCAAATTTTTCTTTCAAGCAAAACAATTGCAGTTTTTATAGTGGCACGAAGGCCTTAGCCGAAATAAGCGTTTCCTCATATGAAAAAAATTACATTTGGAGATTAAGAATTCCTTTCGAAGAAAATGATAATCCTAGAAATTATATTAGCAAAATGCTTAAATATTCTAAGCTTTTGCAAGCTGAAAACTCAATCTCTAATAAAGAAGAGTTTGTCAATGCCTGTATAGAATGCATTGTTAAAAATGTTCCATTTGGAATTTACAATGTAGTAAATACTGGATCAATAACTACAGAAGCTTTGGTCAATAAATTAAAAAACACGATAGCTAAAAATAGAGATTTCAATTTAATTAATGAAGAAGAATTATATAAAAATTATGCAAGCACTCCTCGGTCTAATTGCGTAATGAGTAACACTAAACTATTAAACGCAGGCATTAAAATAAAATCTGTTGAAGAATCTTTAGATTATTGCTTAAATAATTGGAAGATATGAATATTTTAGTTACTGGCGGCTGCGGCTTCATCGGAAGTCATTTTATTGAGGAGATGCTTAAGAATAAAGATGTCAAGATTTTAATTAATCTTGACAAATTAACTTATGCGGCGAATCTAAACCTGCCTTTCAGCGGAGACTCAAGATACAATCTCATAATTGAAGATATCAATAGCTCAAATATCTTTAATTTATTGGTCGAAAATGAGATAAAATATATTGTACACTTTGCTGCGGAAAGTCATGTTGATAATTCTATTGATAATTCTGACCCTTTCATACACACTAATATAAGCGGCACTCATAATCTATTGAAGTGCGCAGTAAAGTACGGCAAGCTTAACAAATTTATTCATATTTCTACAGATGAAGTATTTGGAAGTCTCAATCAAAAAGAATTGCCTTTTACAGTTGATAGCCCATATAGACCAAATAGCCCATATGCCTCCAGCAAAGCTGCAAGCGATCTAATTGTAAGAAGTTTTAATAAAACTTATGGACTTCCTACTATAATTACAAATTGCAGCAATAATTTTGGCCCGAATCAGCACAAAGAGAAGATGATTCCTAAGTGCATTTCTAGCTTTAAGTCTAGGAAGCCTATTTCATTATATGGAAATGGATCTAATATCAGAGATTGGATTTTTGTGAAAGATCATGTCGCGGCGTTGATAGAAATACTTTTCGATGGCAAATCTGGCAAACAATATTTAATTGGAGGAAATAATGAAATTTCAAATTTTGATTTGATTCATATTCTTGCTGAAGAATATAAGGAAATCACAAAAGCAGATTTGAATTTTAGATGGTTTGAGTTTGTAGAGGATAGAAAAGGCCACGACCTTAGATATGCCATAGACAATTCAGATTTTTTATTTAATTTTCCGAATTGGACAATATCTAATTTTAGGCAATCAATTAAAAAAACTATTGTTTATTATAACGAAAAATATTAATATAAATTAATATGATAAATCAGCTTTCTGTTTTTAATGTCAAACTCCCTAAAATTAGATTTGGTTATCCATGGGATGGAGGATACATAATCGCAATACAAGCATTGTGCCAAAGCGAAGCTTTATTTAGCTATGGAGTAGGGAATGACATTTCTTTAGAAGTTGATTATATAGAGGCTACGAATAAAAAAGCTTATTTATTTGATCATACAATAGATAACGTAATTTTTCCAGCTTGGGCTTGTGACAAAGGAATATTCACCAAAGAAGGTCTTTCTGGTAAAAAAACTAGAGATACCGATCATTTTTTTTCTCATTACGATAAATATTTTCAAAATGAATCAGAAGATTTGCTTTCTTCTTCGCAAAAAAAAGTATTATTTAAATGCGACGTAGAAGGTTGTGAATATGAATTTTTATTAAATACAGACATGCAAAAAATGTCTGAAATAACAACCGGATTGCTTTTCGAATTTCATAATTTGAAAGACCCAGAAACTAGAAAAATTTTCTTTGAATGCATCGAAAAAATAAACAAATATTTTTACCTTTGTCATGTTCACGGTAATAATTATAGCAGCAATTTTAATTATTTTGAAGATAGATTTTCTCCAGAATTAAATAAAAATTATACTGAAAAATTTTCTATTCCTTCTGATATAGAGCTTTCTTTTGTTAATAAAAAATTAGTCATAGAAGCTTTTAGAGATTTTCGTGATTACCCATCTAAATCATTAGACAAGCCGAATAACCCCTCAGCACCAGATTCAGATTTGAGTTTCTTGAAAAAAATATGAAAATAGATAGCAAAGGAAATAAGATTTTAATATTTTCTGATGTCCATCAGGAAGTTGATAAGCTTGCGAAAATCATAAAGCACGAAGCTGCCGATATTAATGTTTGCCTTGGCGATTGGTTCGACAGTCTTTTTGTAGACGAAGATGAAGATGTTGAGAAGACCGCTTTTTTTCTCAAAGATTATTTAGCTGGCGGCAACTTTACTCTTTTTGGCAATCACGATTTACATTATTTCTTTGCTAATAAATACACAACATGTAGTGGATATGAGTATCGCAAAGCTCAAGTAATAGACAAAATCTTCGGAGAAGATAAACCGGCTATAGTTGATAAATTTAGCTGGTTTATTTTTCTTGATGAGTTTTTATGCACTCATGCTGGTCTGCATTATAATTTTTTGTCGCCTGCGATTGTTAATTCCGAAGATCTTTATGAATATTTGACAATCCAAGGAAATGATGCTAATATAAAAATAAGAACTAAGCAGTTTCACTGGTTTTATGGGGCCGGTTATTCAAGAGGCGGATACCAACCTAAAGGTGGTATTGTTTGGCTCGACTTCGATAGAGAATTTGCGCCACTAAATATCATGCCTCAAATTTTTGGGCATACTTATCGACGCAAAGGAGTAATCCAAACTCATTGCAAAACTGAAAATTACTGCATAGATACTAACCTAAGCGAGTGGATGACCATAACTAACGGTAAAATGGAAATTAAAAATTACAAAGATTTATGAGCCGACAACTAGAATTTGATTTTAGATCTCCAGAAGAGATCGCTCGCCAAAAACAGATCGCAGAAGAAAACGCAAAAGCTTTTGAAAGTATGTTTTCTGAGGATGTTTATGTTTACAATAAATATGTAGACTTCTTGCTTGATCTTATTCCTTTCCGACTTGGATGGAAAGCTAGGAATTGGCCTAGAGAAATCCGCTGGTGGGCGAAGTGCAGATACCAGAAATTTCGTTATGGTGTTTCTGATGATGATGTGTATTCATTAGGATACAATATTGCTCTATTTGTTTTACCTCGCCTTAAGTATTTTAAGGAAAAGGGTAAAGCTGGAATCCCCGTTTGTTTTTTACCAACTAATTTTCATGTTCTTGAGGGAGAAGAACTTGAAAGAGCAGAAGCAAAAGGCTTGAAAGAAATGAATGACGTTTTGGATGAAATGATTTTTGCTTTTGAGTTTATTATTGATGGAGATAAATTCTGCGATTTTCCTAAATCGTTTGTTGATAAAGCTTGGAGCGACAACTCTCCAATGACCATAGAGGAAAAGCAAGGTTGGAAAGAATACATGGAAAGAGCCTCCAAACTCAATGAAAGAAAAGAAAATGGTCTTGCTCTTTTTGCCAAATACTACGATACTCTCTGGATATGAAATTTACATCTGAACAGCGCAATCTAATCAAAGAAACCCGCAGCAAAATAAAAAAACTTCAAGAAGATCAATATGGCATATACAGCGATCTGCTTGAAAAGTTAAATATGAATGAAATAGCTGAAGAGTGGATGTTTGATTATATTTTTAATGATTATGGCACCATTAAAAATATAGAAGACAAGAATTCTGGCAAATCTTAACATGCAAGACGATAAACCAATAAATATGACAAAACTTTCATCCGCGCAAGAAAAGAACTACAAAATAGTAAAAGAAGGCCAAGATTTTCAAATTGGCGATCTTATTCATTTGGTAGACGACGAATATGTCAAACTTAATAAAGACAATCAACTCTTGAAGTCTAAAGTCACTAAATACAATAAAGTATTAAGAAAAGCTAAATAATGCAAGAAAAACTTCATATTGTCCCCAAAGGATGGGGTTTTGAAAAGTGGATAGTTAATAATGAGAAGTATTGCGGTAAAATACTTTATATTATTAAAGATCGCAAGTGCAGTTGGCATTACCATAAGATCAAAGATGAAACTTTCTACGTCCAAAGTGGAAGGCTGCTTTTGTATTATGGATGGCATGAAGAGATGCCTCTTGCTCACAAGATTCTTCTTAGAAAAGGAGATCATTTCCATATTCCAGTTGGGTTAAAGCACCAAATGCAAGCCCTAGAAGATACCGAATTATTTGAATTCAGCACCCAACACTTCGATGATGATAGCTACAGAATAGAAAAGGGAGATTAAAAATATAATGGCTCAAAAAAATTGGCTAGACAACCATGAACTATTCTATAAAGAACTTCAAACTGGTTTAAAATTTCAATCAATCTTAGCAAAAAAACTAAAAGAAGAAGGCATTCCTATCTTTTTTGAATCTATTGGATTAGAACTTAATCCAGACGATTGCTCAGAAGAACAATATAGTGAATGGCTTTCCACTAGAAAAGATGTAAAAGCTTCTCGCAAAAAGTACGGCACACAAGATAAAGACATCTTGATTGGCGAAAGTAAAATGCCTTGCGAATGTAAGAGCAGAGATATTTTCTTTTCTGGAGTAGATTCTTTTCCTTATCCAGATATATTTATTGATACGGTTTCTGGCTACGAGAAGAAGCAAGCAAAACCAGCTTATACTTTTTGTATTAGCCAAAAATCTGAGGCTATTATTTATACCGACTCTTCCCCTGAAAATACCTCAAAGTGGCTTAAAAAATTCATTTATGACAAAAAGAGAGGGATCAAAGAACTAAATTATTCTGCTCCGAAAGTCTTGTGGAAAGATTTTTCTCAGTTTAAAATAGATTTTTTTAATAAGTATAAGTAACTAAAACTAGTGTAAATAGGGTTATGTCCAGTTTTAATTTAGACAACCCTGAACATGTAGATTGCCCGACTCTTTATGATGTTTCATTAAATAAATATAGGCCAATACACTCCACAGACTTTGCTGGCGGCGCCGCTGGGTCAGATGCTTTTGGAAGACAAAGAGTTTCTAATCCCGAAATGATCTTTAACAGCAAGCAAATTTTTGACAATCAACCATTATATTGGGATGATATTCAAGAAAGCGGCTCAGGAACAACATCGACACATTCCACTAATACGGCGTCTACAACTTTAGGAGTTTCATTAAATACTGCTGGTAAAAGAACTCGCCAGACTTTTATGAGGTTTAATTATCAACCTTCTAAGAGTCAATTGATATTTATTACTGGCATACTTAAAGCATCTGGCGGAGGAACTGGAATTATATCAAGGATGGGTTATTTTGATGATAATAATGGTTTATTTCTTGAAAATAATGCCGGAACAATTAATTTAGTAAGAAGAACTTATACTGGCGGTAGCGCATCAGACAATCCATACGCTCAATCCGCTTGGAATATAGACAAGATGGACGGCACTGGGCCAAGTAAAATAACTTTAGATTTTACGAAGACTCAAATATTTATCATAGACTTCGAATGGCTTGGCGTAGGAAGAGTAAGATTTGGTTTTAATGTAAATGGAACAACATATTACGTTCATGAGTTGTTAAATGCTAATAATTTGACAACTGTTTACATGTCAAATCCAAATCTTCCATTAAGATATCAAATAATTAACGATGGAACTGGCGCGGCTTCAACTATTAATTGCATTTGCTCTGCTGTTATTAGTGAAGGAGGAAGAGAAGAAGTGGCTCTTAATTCTTATGTTTCTACTAGAGGCTCAGCCGTTACAGCCACAAAAAATGTCACAAACGCAATAATTGCAACGAGATTAAAAACTGGATATTTATCAGCTACAATAGATGTTTTGGATCTTAGTCTTTTAACTGTTAGTAATGATAATTATGAATGGCAGTTACATTTAAATCCTTCTGGAATAAATAATTTGACTTATTCAGGAGTAAATAACTCTTCTTTAGAATATGCTGTAGCCCCGAATGGAACCGTGATTTCTGGTGGATTTAGTATTGCTGGAGGATATGCTCAAGCTAAGACAGACATACAAGCTGACTCTTTGAAATCTTTATTAAAACTTGGGTCTTCTATAACTGGAAGAAAAGATGTTCTTGTTTTATCTTGCCAGCCTTTAGGAGCTTCTGACTCTGTTGTTTATGGGGGAATTAATTACAGAGAATTTAATTAACAATCACTTACATTTTTTACTTTTTTCTTCTATTTCTTTTATATATATTAATTTTCCTATGTATTTTCCGTCATCTTGACGGACTGCGTGACATTTTGCATTAAAAGCTCTATTTTCACTATCTATAATTACTATATCGTGTTCAAAATTTCTTTTATTTTCTATAGCTAGCTGCCAACTTTCGTTAACTTCATCTCTAGTTTTTTCGCAAAGGGCATTTATCCAATTATTATTTTCTAAATCTTTAAATAATCTATCAGTTAGTCTAATTAAAGAATCATTCGCCCATGTAAAATTTCCTTTTTCATCCGTTTCAAATATTGGCTCTTCTCTGTTATCTAATATCCATCTTTGCCTATGTAGTATTGTTTTTGTTGAAGCTTGTAAATCATTAAGCTGGTCTTTCATGCTTTTGCCGCCATTCGGCTTTAATTCTTTTGAAATTGATTCTATCTCTTCTTTTAAAGACGCTATATCTGTTATTATTGTTGTGAATGGTTGCAACTTCTTAATTAAATAAAACATATAGCCGCCGAAAGCTGCTACAATAACAATTGAAGAGTTGATCTTACCTAAAACATCAATTATTTTCTCAAAAGTTTCCATAAATCAAGCGGTTTGTATATTCATATTACACGAAAAAACAAAAGAAAAGAAAGCCAAGCGAAACAACAATATTTATTTTCTTTTTCTGATTGGTTTATTTTTTCCATCTCAATTCCTTTAAAATTTGTTGCACTAAATCTTTTTCAGTTTTATCCATATCTCGATCTAACTGGTCTAAAATATTTTGCATACTGAATGTCTTATCAGGATGTTTTTCTTGTTCCACTTTTAAATCTTGAATTACATCTATAATTTTAATTAATGGCGTTTTGTATTCATCAAATTTTTCTTTGCTTATAAGATTACTCATTTCGAATGCCTTCGGAGTAAGGCCTTTGAATAAAGAAATAATCAAAGAACCAAGCATGTCAAAAATAGAAAACGCAGCCGCTGCAATAGGATTGATTGTCGCAAGCAAACGAAGAATTAAGAACAGTACAGAGAATATAATTATTGCAGTTAAGGCGCTTAGGAAAAACTTTTTCAACCCCCAAAATACAGCATTTAAACCAAACATTCCACTCATAGAATTTAGAGTAGCTTTTGCGGCGTCAGCTTCTTCGGCTACTTTTTTAGCTTTATCTGACATTTGCCAAAGTTGATCGTCGTACTTTTCATTTAACTCAACTTTTTCCTTTTGCAATTTGCTGATTATTTCGTCGCGCTGGGCCAAAAGTTCTAGGCCTTTTTTTCTTTCTTCTTCTATTGCTGAATTTAATAAATCAACAGTAGCTTTTATTCTTTTGATTTCGTCGATATGAGGTGATCCGACAATTGAAACTACTCTTTCGTTTAAAGATTTTGCTGTCTCTACTTGGACTGGTGGATTAGTTACTTGAGTCAAGGAGTATTGAATACCTTGAGCCAAAGTAGATGTTTGGATTTTTTTACCCTTTTCGTTTTTTTCTATTTGATCTAAAGTTTTATCTAGCTTTTTTTCTTGGTTATCTATTATCTGCTGGTTAGCTGTAGAAGGCCTAGCAGGAGGCACTGTAGAAAAACACCCAGACGCTAAAAGCGCTATTAATAAAATCAGAAACCTTTTCATCAAAAATCATTACACCCTAAATAAAAAACCCGCAGATTTCTCTACGGGCTGTTTGTTTTAATTAATCCTTCTTATGAGGAGGAGGAGGTGGTCCCTTTGGTCCTTTACGCCTTGGAGCAAATCTTTTTTTGTCTTCCTCGGAGATTTTAGATCTTTCTTCTTTGTCTAGCTTTCCGTCTTTATTTGTGTCGTATTTTTCAAGTAATTCCTTGGGAGGCCCTTTTCTTTCTTGACTTTTTGGTGGCTTGGGTGCATCTTGAGCTATAGATGTCAACGAGAACCCTAGGAGTATCGTGTATAATAGATATTTCATAGTTATTAGGTATGACATATACTTTAAGCAAACGGTTGCAAGTTTTACACTAGCTTAACAAAAATGAAAGCAATTCTAGAATTTAATCTACCCGAAGATCAAAGAGCATTTGAAATGGCAAATCAAGCACCCGACATGGTTGCTGCTATTGGTCATTTCGAGGATAAGTTGCGAAGTTATATAAAATACGGTCATGAATTTAAATCTGCCGATGAAGCTCTTTGTTCTATTCGCGCTCTTTTGCATGATGAAATTAACATCCGGGGCATAAACATTCACGATTAAATTTGTAAAAACCAAAGACTTATTTTATAATCTTGCATGGATTCTTCATCTATAGCAATTTCTATAAACCTTAAGATTAAAGATAAAGAAGTTACTCTCTCTATGGAAGAGGCTCAGAATCTTTATTCTCAACTTAAAAACGTTTTAGGATATAATAATCAACCATATCTTATTCCTTATCCTTGGGGAGCGCCTTCTCCCTATATAAGTTATACGATTACTTCTTCTGATACTACTAGTTCTAATTGGAAAACTTCTTAATTTATGTTAAAAATTAAAATTTGGATGCGCGGCACATACGAATATAGCCGCGATACTATCGCTGGCCCAATGCCAGATCAAACTCAAGAAATGTTTGAGGAAATGTTCATTGAAAGCGATGAATGTTATAGTGGCGGTGATGTTTATGAGACTTGTCCTTATTTTGATTTTAAAGATGGCAGAGATGATATAAAAGTATATTTAGGAGGTGACGAATATATTCAAAATCACGAAAAACCTGTCTTTGAAACGTCAGATTGGAATCAATTTAAATTCGAAGAAGGCGGCGGTTGTAATTATATACCGCAAGAACCTGATAACGTAGGCGAAGTAAATATTTGGTGGTCTCACGACATGAAGTTTAATTACATTTATTATTGGAGTGAGATAACTGAATTTGATCCTAAAAAATTAACTATTCAATATGGAGTTGATCAGCGTGGTGAAAAATATCTTGAAGAAGTAATGTATGATGGTCAATGTCCTGATGATTATCACGATCATGGCGACACAGGGTACGGCTACGATGGTCCAGAATTTGTTTATCATCCAGATCAAAAATTTGCTGAAGAGGAGGAGGATTAATATAATATCAGTATGAATCGCAAAGATTTTTTCAAAACTTTATTCGGAGGCTTTGTCGCCGCCTCTACGACACCGTCTCTAGCTAAATCAGAAGAGAATCCTCAACCACCAAAAGATTTAGCTCTTGGTAGAGAAGTTTTAAGAGTTGACGAGCGTGGCAGCGTTGGTATTGGAGGAGGCTCAGGATATCTTGGATTAGGAACTAATACTCCGACTCAAGCTCTTCATGTTTCTGGCATTATTTTTCATATTAATGATCGAAAATTAGAAATGTCAGGAGATGAAAATGGCAATTTCAAAATAAAGTGGCTGGATGTCAAAAAAGATGAATGCAATCCCGCTATTATAATTGAACAACCAAAAGTTGACCCATGGAAAACAAGCTTGAATCAAATCCGCTAACTCCAGAAGAAATAAGCCAAGGTTGGCATTACTGCTACACTTGGAAAGGCGACTTAATCGGACCCGGCAACAAAAAGATGGATTCTTGCAAATGCAAGGTTAATAAAGAAATTCATCGCCAAATAAAAAAGAAATATGAGATACAATGAAATACATGTTATAGGGGATTCGCATTTTCGAACTCTAGAGTTAAAGAAGTTTTAGAAAAATTAAATTTTGCTTGGTAAAAACTTGACTTTTTAAAAATTTACCTCATATTAATTTAGCGTACTTACAAGAATATGATTAACGATAAAAACGATAATAAAGTACAGTTGATTGGTTATTATGGTAGCGATCAAATTCACGCCTGTTCTGCATGGACTTCCACCAGCAGAGATTTAAATGAAGATAAGATTAATAGAATTCCTAAACTCCTTAAAATGCTCGCTGATGCGGGGCATCACACTCCTTTTGAAAAGTCTAGTCTTCATTTCTTGGTGGATACTGATATTGCTAGTCATATTCATCTCATTAAGCATCGTGTCGGTGTATCTGTTAATGGCGAATCTGCTAGGTATAAGGAGATAAAGGAAGATAAGTATTTAATTCCTAGTGATTGGGGAGATATTGAATCTAATTTTGAACAAGAAGGAGTTCAAAACGATAAATGGGCTAAGATTCTTGAAGACTACACTCAACTTGGCAACAATCTTTATCATCAATGTATAAAAGACCTTGAACCTGCATTGGGTCGCAAGAGGGCTAAAGAGTCTGCTCGTTACTTCAAGACTTATAATTCTCAAATTCAAGCTGATGTTATGTTTAATTGGCGATCATTCTATCACTTTTTGAGCTTGCGTAATAAGCCTGATGCTCAGAAAGAAATCCGAGAAATTGCCGCCGAGATGTTGCGTCTCGTAAAGAATATCGAAGGAAATCCTTTCGAGCATACGATTGCGGCATTTGAACTATGATCACTAAGTATAATTTATTCCTTGATGATATTCGCCTTCCAACCGATGTAACTTGGGCAGATATTCCAGTTAATCAACATTATTCTGTTGCAAGAAATTACAAAGAATTTGTAGATTTAATTACTTTACGAGGTTTACCTAGATTTGTTTGCTATGATCATGATTTAGCTTATTGTCATTATGGAGATGGATTAAACAACGACAAGATAGATTATGATAAATACCAAGAGAAGACCGGGTATGATTGCGCTAAGTGGCTTATAAGCTACTGCATGGAGCGCAACATCGCGCACCCCCCTTATGTTGTCCATAGTATGAATCCAATTGGTAAAAGTAATATTGAGTCTTATATAGAAAGCTACAACAAAGTTTTATATGCAAAACAACAATCAAGATAATGTTTCTTGTGCGAGCAATAAAGGCGTAAACTTATCAATAGAATTGCCAAAATCATTTTCTCATGAAGACGCAGAAAAAATAAAAGCTGATCTTTTTGACTTTTTTGAAAAGAAAAATAATTATGGAGCAAATTATGGCAAGAAAGAAGGCATCAAAATCAAAACAATTCTCTGGTCTGCCAATGACGCCTAAAGACGTCTCAGAAAGACTAAACAATTTTAATAAATGGCGCATAGGAGAAGACAATAGGACAATGGACGAAGCCGGTTTGATACCGAAGCAAATAACTTTAGATATCGAATTTGCTATAAAAGAACTTGCCAAGTTATGAGTGCGGGAAAAGGAGACAAGCCAAGGAATTGCTTCAGTCGGCAATTTCGTGATAATTTTAGCGAAATAAACTGGAGCAATAAAATTTCATCTCCATGTGTAAGAATATGCAAGTTAAAGAATGATATTTGTGTCGCTTGCGGCAGAACAACTGAGCAAATCAAAAACTGGCTTTCTTATTCTGAAAAGCAAAGAAAAGAAATAATGAGGACACTATAATGGGAATGTACGATACAATAATTTGCGAATATCCACTTCCAATGCCAAATGATCCAAAAGGTTATTCTGGCTCGAAAGACTTCCAAACTAAAGATCTAGATTCTGCTTTAGATTGGTATGAAATTGACAAAAATGGTCAATTATTTATACAACGCTCAGAAGGTGAGTGGATTGAAGGCGACAAAAATGCCACAGGCTTCGTTGCCAAGATGGGGTATTTCAAAACCACAAAGAAGTGGAAGGAGGAGTTAATACGCACAATAACTATAAACTTCTATGATTACCAGCATTCCCAAGATACTGACTACGATTACTCCATAGAATATAAAGCTGTATTTATTGATGGTAAAATTTCTTCTGTCGAGCTTGTTGACTTTGAGGCAAGAGATAATGCCGAAAGAAAAAAAAAGGATTTGGAGTTTGATAAAAAATTAAAAGACTGGTATGAATTTACCAAAACGAGAAAATATAAATACATTTTGCGCCCTTATGCTTCTTTTGTGAAATTCATGTTTCGCAATATTCGTAATTTTCTTACGTTTTCGCAATCAAAACTTTATTTTGTCGAAAAATTTTTCTTAATCAAATGAATATCTCAGAATTTGAAAGAACAAAACCCACAGAAACTCATAAAAAAATCAAGCAATTAGAAAAATTGATTTTAGCAGAGCAGCAAAAAACAGAATTACTTTATTCTAATAGAGTCGCCACGTTGGACAAAATGCTTGTTTCTGTTAGAGAGCTTATGGATACTTTCAAGAAAGGTGAGTAAAGTTTAATTTTGAAATCACATATTGCAACTCTATAATAAAGTATGCAAAAAGAGTTGTACATAGAGGCAAAACCTAAGAGGAGCATCGTTATTAAGCATGACGATCTTTCTTTTGATGGCCGCACAATAACTATTCCATCTTATTGGGCCAGTTCTCTTGATGATTACATCAGCAAAGTAGATCGGAATTTAATAGCCGAAGCTGATAGGCAAGATTTCGATCAATTCAAGAGTTTTCTATTTGATATAGTAGAATATTCTCATAAAGGAAATTGATATGAAACAAGATAAATTTGCCAAAAAAGGTTCTTTCAAAAGAAAGGAATTCGAAAATTTAGATTTAAAGCGCAAAAAAAAGGCCAATAAACCACAACGGAATAGCGACTTCAAACTAGAAGACTTTAGATAGTGTAATTATAGTTGTGAAAAAATATGTCGCCTATAGCGCAGATTGGAAGAAAAAAATAGAAATAGAGGAGCTAGATTCCTTAGAAGAAACTATTTTTGAAGCCTCTACCCGTGCTGTAGAGTGGGCATTAAATTCTAATAAAGAAATTGGTCTTTTGGTTCGTTTGGAAGACAAGGATGTCCCGGGATATACTTTTATTTCTTTATCTTATAAAGTTTTAGCTAACGCTGGTCATTATATTTTAGCAGAATTGCAAAGAGATTTAGTCAAACAAGATTTTGGCATTGATATTGGGGAAGACACTCCATTACCTAAATTGATGGTTAAATTAAAAAAAGCCTCGTCAAAAAAGTCTTTTTGTATTGCTAGAATTACTGAAATCCAAATAGACGGCAGAAAATCTAAAGTGCCTATTGTTTGCATTAATCTTGGTCTTTACGAAAATCAAGAAGAAGCAAAGCTCAAATGCCAGGAGTTAAATAAATCTGAAAAAGAAAAAATATTTGTAGTAAAAAAAATAATTCACAATCTGGAAGATTCTCTTGACTTCGGCTAAATTTAGGCCATACTTGCACCATGCGACTGGGACTTTGCTGCATTTCTTTGCGTCTTCAAGACGAGGGCCATAAATTCCAAACTATGACTTTTTCTAGGTTTTCTGCGCTACCACGCCAGCAAGCTCTAGAAATCCTTTCTGCTCGCATTCTTAATAACTTTCTTGTCACAGAAAAAGTAATTCGTTACTGCAAGGCCAGCGGATTCAGCAGTTATAGATTATCTTCAGACCTTACGCCAGTTATTAATCATCCTTCCGTAGACGTTAAATTGCAAGATCTGCCAAATGCTGCGGCTATTTTTGAGTCTTTGTCTTCCATCGCTAACGCCATCAAAGAGACGGGGCTAAAGATTTCAGCTCATCCTTCAGAGTATATTAGTCTCACTAGCCCAAAAGAAGAGGTGATTTCCAACAGCACCAGAGATCTTGCTTCTCATGCGGAGCTATTTGATCTTATTGGCTTGCCTCAGTCTTATGATGCCCCATTGAACATCCATTGTCGCCGAGATGAAGACCCCGAAATAATTTCCAATGATTTCATTAGGAATTACGATAGACTTCCCCACAATGTAAAAAGTCGTCTTGTCGTAGAAGTAAACGATAACAAAGATGGCGTTTGGAGCATTAAAAACCTTTATAAATATTTTTATCAAAAAGCTCAAATTCCTGTGACCTTTGATAATTTGCACCACTCTTTCTGCAATCATGGAGTTCCAGAGCGCGAAGCTTTCGACTTGGCCTACTCGACTTGGAATACGACTCCTGTATTCCACTACAGCGAGGGTATTGATGGCACAAGAAAACACGCTGATTATGCTTTGCATACTCCTCCACAATACAACGACGAGGTATTCTGGGATGTTGAATTGAAGAGCAAAGACCTTGCTATTTTGAAAATGTTGAATAAATAATATGGCGCACTTAATCAAAGTCCACGCATTGGACACTACTCATGATAACGGCAGGGATTATATTCCTATTCTTGTTAATTTAGATAATGTAACATCTATCGAGCCAAGTAAGATTCACACCATTATTTATACCAAAGATGGAAGCCCAACTGGCATTAGAGTCAAAGAAAATCTTGAACAAATTATGAACGCTTCTAAAAACAACAAATGAAAGAAAAACTTTTTATTCCTGTTATTTGCTACAACCATATGGCGAATACAGAATTCATGATCAGCTTGATCAGGCTGACTCATTATTTAAGAGACAAAAACATCAACTACTGTCTTTATCCTATAGTATTTGAGAGCTTGATTCCAAGAGCCAGAAATGCTGCGGCGGCGCATTTTCTTGATTCAGACTGCTCTCATTTATTGTTTATTGATTCTGATATTGAATTTGAGCCAGAGTCTGTTGTTAAGCTTCTTAGACACAATAAAGAAGTAATCGCTGGAGTTTATCCTAAAAAGTATTACGTTTGGAATCGGGCTTTTGCAGGAGAAGAGGCTGTAGATTACCCTTTCGGAGGCGAAATAAATTTCAATCAAGATGGTTTAATTGAAACTACTTATCTTCCTACTGGTTTTTTGATGATAAAGAGGGAAGTTTTCTCAAAAATAGCTTCCAGCAGACCAGAGTTGAAATATAAAAACGATATTGATGGCTACGGTCAGTTAGATACTTTTTATAATTTCTTCAGATCTGGAGTTCATAATGGAATTTATGAGAGCGAAGACTGGGGGTTCTGCTCAATCTGGCGCGAACTTGGAGGAAAAGTTTTGATTGACCCAACCATAAAGTTAGGTCATATTGGATGGAATAATTTTTCTGGCAATCCATTAAAATGGTGCCAAGAAGCAATCCACCGTTATAGCCAAGAAAACCCATGAAAAAAATAGAAAAGGCTTTTACTAGCAAGAACTTTTCTCACAAGCAAATTCACCGAGAAGGAGATTTTGCTATTTACGAGAGATTCTTTAATGATTCTCCAGAAAGAAAACATTATGAGGTAGTAAAAATACAATCTCATAACGGTTATGCTATTGGCGGACAAATGTATCCTGCTAGTGAATATTATCCAAGTTCCAACGCTTGGGGCAGCGATGGATATACTTGCACCACCAAAGAAAATGCTTATAAAAGATTGGACAAAATGATAGAAGATAATAAGATAAGAGAAGAAGAGAAAAAGAAAAAGAAGAAGTAAGTTTTTGCGAGTATAGCTTAATGGTAAAGTTCGAGTTTTCCAAACTTGCTATGGGGGTTCGATTCCCCCTACTCGCTCCAATTGGGGATTTGCATAATGGTAGTGCAGGAGTCTTTGAAGCTCTTTGTGGGGGTTCGATTCCCTCATCCCCTGCCATTTTTATGAAAATTTATAATATAGCCGTAGGATCAACTATTGTAATTGGACTCATTGTGTCTGTACTTTATGGTATGTTGGTTGGCGTGGCTGTTAATTTTGTTTTATTTTTAATTGTAGAGAAGTTTTTATCAGAAAAATAACATGAAAGCATACATACAATTCATCACCAATGAAGAGCAGTATTATGATTCTCCAATTTTGGAAATAGAAGTTCCAAATAAGGCTTTTTTAAATAAGCTTTTAGGGAATTTTAAATCTTTGTCGGTTGATCCAACTAAAGCTATGGTTGATTTTATTGTTTTTGCTCATTCTGTAATTGGCAAAAAAGTTATTTCAATTGTCAATGAGGGGCAAGGCTACGTTGAGCCGACTCAGATCTCAACAAGAGTTCCAAATGTTGTTGAATTTGTGTATAAGAAAGATGACGGCAAGACAGATTGGCGCAAAGTAGACATCCTAGAAGAGGATAAGTATTATATCAAAGGACATGATCTTGATGACAGCAATCATTTTAAATCTTTTAAAAAGAGTAATATTGTTGGCGGCAGAATGATTAAGCATTAATTTTAAAGCCAGAGTAGCTCAATGGCAGAGCAATACTTTTGTAAAGTAAAGGTTGCAGGTTCAAGTCCTGTCTTTGGCTCCACTTCTAAAAATTTTTTCAACTTTCCTTGACTTCTCAGGAACTTCGGTCATACTGAGAGCGTAAGTTAGGACGGCAGGTTGGAGAAGAGGTCATCTCGTCACGCTCATAACGTGAAGATCGCTAGTTCGAATCTGGCACCTGCTCCCAAATGCGATTGTAGCTCAACGGTAGAGCAGCGGCCTTTTAAGCCGTTGGTTCCGAGTTCAAATCTCGGCAGTCGCACCAATTTTCGTTCTTTTAAAATTTTGAGCAGTGAGATCTCTTATATCTAACGTGTGTTAATTATATAAGATGGAAATACGTTTCCCGCTGCTTAATATTTTAGGTTAGTTGAGTCCGTTACCTTAGACTAAAAACTCAACAGTTTTTCAGGTTCGCTATAGAAACCTTAACTAGATATAGGTTCGTTATATCCGTTTTTGTAGTTTTTCGAAAAAAACTACACGGTTTTTTTGTTCTTTAAAATTTAGTGGGCCTTTAGCTCAACGGTTAGAGCAGGGAACTCATAATTCCTTGGTTATAGGTTCAAATCCTGTAAGGCCCACCAAATGCTGGTCTGGTAGCTCAATAGAGCAGAGCAATCTCTTTATAAGGGATAGGTTGTGGGTTCGAAGCCCACCCGGACCACCATTTTGGCCCATTCGTCTAGTGGTTTAGGACAGTAGATTTTCAATCTATTAACAAGAGTTCGATTCTCTTATGGGCTACCAATTTTGTTCTTTACAACTGAATATGAAAATTCTGTCCAGCGATGGCGAAATGGCAGACGCAGCGGACTCTTAAGGGTCCATACATGAGAAATTATGTATGAGTATGGTGTAAATTCGGTGAACGGCATGAGTTATTGAAAATTGGAGCAACGGTGGAAAACCCCACTGTCCAAATAAATAATTTCTACCCAACGCCGAGCGAAGTCTAAGGCAAACGATAAAGAAATTATAGAAGAAAAAAGGTGGAACAACTGACGCAATCGTGATCAGCCACCCTAGCTAGGTTACCCTTCTAGCCGCTTCATTGCGATAAATTCTATAGCCTCATAATTAGAAACGTGTAGAGACTATAATCACCTACCTAGAAAATCTAAGATAGCCGAACAGGCTTGAAATACTCATTAGATTATGGTAAAGGCATAGTCCAGACCACAAACAAAGGAATAAAGAAATCGGGGATACGAACGATGTAAAACAAATAAGTATTAAAAATCTTTGTTCAATCGAACTTTGGTAGTGAAAACTATAGTGGTAAGTAAAATCCGCAGGTGCTAATAACACTGTGGGGGTTCAAGTCCCCCTCGCTGGACAGAGTTTTTATATTCAATAATTTTAAATACATTAATAAATACAATGACAGTAACTTAAGCGGGTAAAGTACCGGCGAATAGGCCGGGTTTGTCAGTTCGAATCTGACCGATAGTTGGGCTAGTTAATGTATTGATCCTGATAGACATTGAAGTGTTTTAATTGACGAATTAAAACGTAGTAAATGGAACAAATAGTGAAATCCAGAAACATAACTTTGCCAACAGGACGCAGCTTGACGCTTTGGACAGCCAACAAAGACTAATAGAGAGGCTAGTGCAGAAAATCCTGTATAAACTGCACATTAGATTTTGCAGCAATGAGGACAGTCGTGAACCGGGACGTAATCTGGGGTACTGGGAATACTCGGTATACCAGATAACTGAATGACCTGATCTGCAATTGCAATCCAGACAGTGCGCCCAAGTGATAATGGTTCCAGTCACTTTACACTGCGACAAAAATGGGCAATAATTTTTAGTTCTTTTTGATTGGTATTACCTAACTGGAAAAGGAGCGCATCGGCTGCCAAAGTTTTATAGGTTCATGGCGATGTATGCGCATAACCATCATATAAACCTAAATAGGGGTGGGGACTGTAGGTTCGAATCCTACTATCAATCAATTAATTTTGTTCTTTTTAATTTTATTTTCCTAGAGGGAGATTTGTAGTGCGTGTCGGTAGACATAACGCTGAAAACAAATCAGGAGACTCTAGCGTGATAAAGCTTATAAAACTATTGACAAATAGAAAATAAAAGTCTTATCACGGATTTTCTGAGCGTGTGGTGTATTGGTAGCAATGGCACGAAGCTGTAAAAAGCGGAAACAGAGGAGCAGGTTCGATTCCTGCTGCGCTCATTTAATTTTTATCTCGCTAGAAGGACAAGGGGCTTCATGCCCCGTTCTGGAAACAGACTTACTTCTAGTGGGATCTTTTTTTTATGAATAGAGAATTCATTTACAGAATCTGGAACATACAAGAAAAAAAATATATAATGACTGGTTCTCTCTATGGTTTAGAGGGAATTGCTCATTTGACTTGCTGCTTCAATCGTCGCTATCATACAATAGAAGAATATACAGGATTAAATGATTTTAACGGTCAAAGAATCTTTGAAGGTGATATTCTTGATTTTACCGCTCAATATAAACAAACAGGCCAAGTTCCTGTAATTTATTACGGCGGATCTTTTGGGTGTATTATTACTGATGATAGGGATTTTAAAGAGTTTTGGAATTTAAGTCATATTGTTCAGCAATACTACCCAAAAATAACTGGCACAATACACGACAATGATATCATTATTTAAATGGCTCAAATGGTGGTTCTGGGAAACTCGCAGATGCCACCATTCTTCATTTGACGAATGCCATTCTAGGCACTATGATTTCGGCAGACATAAAGGCTGGTGGTGCAAAAAGTGTGGCAAAATGTTATATAATGTATGAATAAAATTATCATAGCTAAAAGACCTTTTAAATGCGCTTATTGCGACAAGATGAAAAAAGGTGCATATAAAATAGTCGATGATAATAAATCTTGCGAAGTATGCAACAGAGCTTATGATTATGTATCACCAAAGGTTTGCGCCGAATGCCCAACTTGCCAAGGCAAAGGATATTTGATAGCGGATAGAGAAATTCCATAAACAATATGAGCCGAGAATTTAAATTTAGAGTGTGGGATTCTTCTATAAACGAATATCTACAAGCTGATCAAGATAATCCGTATTTATACTGCAAATTGGGCATTTCTTACAATTTGTCTGATATTATGTTTTTTTATGCGCGGTCAAAAAACAATAGATGGGTAGTTCAACAATATACGGGATTGACTGATAAATATGATAATCCTATCTACGAAGGTGATATTGTAAAATGGGATAACTTGAATTATCTTGTAGAATGGAATGATATAGCCTATAAATGGCAAGGAAGATGTCCATATTATCATTCATACCATCATCCAACTACAGAGCATTTTAGAGACTTAATGAATGGTATCATTGCAGGTAATTATTTTGAAAACCCAGAGCTATTAAAGTAACATGATCCGCGAATATAAATTTAGAGTATATTCTTTCGTTTGCAAAGAATTTATTTACTTTGATATATATGATTATCCTCAAGGAATTGCTGGTGGTGTAAGCGAGCCACAACAATACACTGGATTCAAAGACGCAGATGGAAATGAAATATATGAAGGGGACATTCTAAAGAATCTTACCCCTACAAAATATTCAGATGTCAATTTTACTGTTGAATGGGGAGAGTTTGAGCCAAGTGATGATATGGGTGTTGGTGGTGTTGGATTTGTTTTGCCTTGGTTCTTTACTACTTTTAAACCAAAAATTATTGGTAATATCTTTGAGAACCCAGAACTATTAAAGTAATATGAATACCCCAAAGAAATTTAGAGTGTGGAATACAAAATCTAATGGATGGTGTGGAACTATTGGTTTGAATGAAACCATTTCTCACTATGAACTGGAATATGATACTGATGATTTGGTATTTGTTCAATATACTGGATTAAATGATTCAAAAGGAAATCCTATTTATGAAGGTGATATCATTGAACAAAACTTCGGTAAAAAACCTACTAGAGGGCTTGTAAAGTTCAGCAGAGGTTCCTTCCGAGTAATTTGGCCCGCTGAAACTTATGATGATCTCGGATGTATGTTAATTGAATATGTCACTGTAATTGGTAATGTTTTTGAAAATCCTAAAATGAGAGGAATCTATGAATAGACAAATTAAATTTAGAGTTTGGAATAAACCTGCAAAGTGTTTTATACAAGATATAAACAACGAAATTGCAACTTTTACACTACTAACTTTATCAGATTATCTAAAAGAGTATTCAATATCAAATATTGATCATCTTATTTTTCAACAATATACTGGATTAAATGATTTAACTGGTAAAGAAATTTATGAAGGTGACTTAGTTGAACTTCATACTGACTCAAACGATCATGCTATAGGTATCAAAGAAAATCATTGCGGTTTATATGAAATATACTGGGATCGAAAATACAAACTAAAAGAAATAAAACCAAATTGGTTCTTGGAAGTAAAAAATGGTGATTGTGCAAATTTCAATATCATGAAAGTAGTTGGCAACGTATTCGAAAATAAAGAATTATTAAAATAATATGAAAGCAACTAAAGAAAATTTAAATATTCTAAAAAAACTTGGATTTTCACCGGACATTAAAAAAACAAAAAATCCTGCCGATAAAGACTGGTATAGTTTGGATTCTGGTTGGGGATTTAGATTGGATGCCGTTAAAGATTTCAAAGAATTGATGAATAATGCAGTAAAATATAATCCTGAAACAAATGAATAGACCGCTTAAATTCCGAGTATATATCAGAGAGCATAGTAAATATGTTTACTTTAGTCTTGGTGATTTTAATTATTCTGATAGATACTTGCATCAATCTGATATTCCTGTAGAGCAATTTACTGGAATATACGATAAAAATAACAAACCAATTTATGAAGGCGATTTTATTCGTGGACAATTTGATCACGGCCCCGCAGGATTAAGAGAAGAAATACTGCCTGTAAGATGGTCTAACGAAGACGGTTATCAATGGAATTATTGGGATTTATCAACTATTGAAGTTGTCGGGAATGAGCATGAGTGGCCTTGTAGAAAGCCGGGAAGCTTTGACGGGAATGGCGAGTGCCTGACTTGTGACTGTTGGGCTACAGATTGCCCATTTCTTAAATTTAGCTCATCTCCTAAATTGATATTAAAACAATAACTATTTGCAGATCGTAGTGTCTGACGCTACGCTACGCAAACATTAAAAATGAAAATAAACATCATAAACGACGAAAAGAATTTTAGATTTTTATATATTGAATTGGAGTTCCCAAGCATAGGTCTGGTTAAAACATTCAATGAATGGACTGATGACTATTACGAGGGATTTAAAGCAAGCTTTCCTACAGAAATTTATTATTTAACTGACAAGAAAGAATATTGGCATTTTTCCTTGACTTTGTTGGGCTTTGGCTTCAAACTGGTGAACCAAAATGGGTATTAAATCATGACCCCCGAATCAGTAGCATCAAATTTAGAATATCTTGCAAATCGACTTCGCAACGGTTGTGGCAATGCAGGATGCCAAGTAAAAGAGCCAGTTGGATTTGATCCTAATATCTATGGCTCTTGCAATTGTCAACCTAAAAATTATGCGCGAACATTAATGGGTTTGGCGATTGAGTGCGAAACACAAGGAAATTTTTGGAACAAAACTAAGAAATGAACCCAGAAAAACAACGAATCGCCATCGCGGAGGCGGTTGGAAAGGATGCTGACTATCTCAACGACCTCAACGCTATGCGTGAGGCGGAAGCATCCCTATTTGGCACAAATTATTGGGTTGCTTGCAAGTACGAGAGGCTGATAACGCGCATGGCTAGCTCTTGGGCGTGGCATGCAACCGCATCCCAACGCGCGGAGGCTTTCCTCCGCACGATTGGAAAATGGGAGGAGGCCAAGCCGTGAGCGATATGATAAACGTGAGCATTTGCGACGGCAAGTACACCATCATTCAAGACGCATCAGGCAGGACAAAATTGCTTCGATACGGTGAACCGTGGCGTTGGGTAACTGGAGATAACGTGATTCTTGGAGCCGCTTATGAGATTGAGAAACTTCAAGAACGCATCAAACAATTGGAGGATAACCGCACTATGGCAGCAGCAAACAGTCTTGCAAACATGATGGCCTACGAGGATGCAGTCGCAAAGATCAAGCGGCTGGAAAAGGCTGGGGATGAGATGGAGCGGTGGTGCAGCGATGCAGTCTCCGCTGACAACTGGCGCAAAGCTAAGGAGATCAAGCCATGAAATCAATAAGAACTATTTTTGGTATATTTTTGTTATTAGTTGCTGCGCTTCTATGGGATCTAACAAAGCTTCATGTTACATCTTATATAATTGGAGGTATTGGATTTATGATATTTTGTTTTGCCTTTTTATCTGTTGAAGAAGAATGAACTCATTAGAAAAAAAGTACAAAAAAGTTGTAGACAAGGTTCAAAAAATGAGCGATGATGAACTAAAGAATTCGATCATGGAAGCTAACCCGCAACTGCAAGATCCGCCAATGAACGACGTTAAACTTACGGATACCCATCTCTGCGTTATTAATCGCGCACTTGAGGTCTATTATCGTATGCGTAGTGGGCAAATTGGTATTGCTCTTGACAGAGCGTATGATAAATGTATTGATTATGATAGCCGCGATCTCATTGAAAAAATGGTTCGCAAATTAGTTATAGACGACGATAAACTATCTAGTCCAAGTGCTAGTTATGGATTTAATAGTGATGAGATTGGCGATGCTCGTATTGCATACGAAATTCAAAGCGTATTTCGGCAGTATTTAGCAGTGAAAAGAAATGATGGTTTTTTTGATTATTCTACTGTAGATTTCAGAGATCCATTAAAGGCAAGCGACGAACCATTGCCAGAGGTTGTCAATTTTATCAAGTATATTGATCACGTTTTTACTCCTGAACAAAGCAAAGAAATAAATCAATTACATAAAAAGAAAATGTATAAAGAGGCTTGGAATTATATTGATGATTTAAAGCTCGATTTGCCCAAGGGAGAAGGTGTAGAGTTGATCTCAGGATTCAATGGTGTTACCATGCGTATCCATAAGCCTCGTAGAGAAAAAAGATACGAATAATGAATATTCACGTTCCAGAAGATTTAAAAAACAAATATCCTCACATGGAATTTCGCGGCAAAATCAGAACGATTAAAGATCGCCCCGTCATTGAAGCGTATAATCCTGTAACAGAAGATACTTTCTTTTATTCTTTTGAAGAAGATTTTTTCTGGTTTGCCGGTGAGATTCCAGATTATAAACTTGAAAAAGTATGAATATACCTATTGAAGTTATTGAAGCTGTTGGAAAGTCTTTTGCAGCCGCAAAAACTCCTAAAACAGTAAAAACTCGCCCATGCAGAATTAAATTTAATGGCGAATTTATTACTACAGCCAGCAAGAAAACAGTCTGGCGTAATAAAGGATTTGCCAAGTCTGCTCTTTTACATCACATAAAATCAAATACTATTATTTGGCCTGCTATTAGAGATTTTATTCTTAAAGTAAGATTAGCAAATCAGCCTTGGAATGTTATTGATTATATTAAGAGCGAGACATATAAACAAATAGCAGACGAGCTTGAAAATCAAGGTATCATAGAGTACGTTGAAGTAGACATCGAAGATTTCGCAATTCAAAAAAAATGAATATACAAGTATCATCATCAATAGAAATAAAAATCGAAGAAACGGTATTTAAACTGAGCCGCGAAGATGCATATAAATTATTTAATGCATTGAAGAATCAGTTGAAAGAATGTAATGTACCTCTTACTGTACCAATAAAAGTGCCAACTACAGTACCATATAATCCTTGGCATACACCATATAATCCTGCGCCAATGTGGTATTCATCTAATAACGCCGCATCAAATAATGTTTCAGTCGCTAATTAATCATGACTAATAATCAAGAAACAATAAATACCATTCTCATTGACGTTCTCAAAGGAGTCAAAGAGACTGGTTCAGAGTTGTATGCCGCTGGTAAAGCTGGCGTAGCGCAAGCAGTTGATTTTGCTTTGCAGCAAGCCCCGCTTGTTGTCCAAGAGTTTCTGTCTTGGAAGATGGGAGAAGCGATATTTAATTGTATTTTTTTTAGTATTGCAATTATTATCCTTTTGAGCATAATTGTTTGGGCAAAGAAAAAGACGAAAACACTGTACTTGCATGATGACGCTATGGTAGGTTATTCAATAATAATTATATTCTGTACTATTCTTACAATTGGATCAACAATTCCTATAAAAAATAACATTGAAACAATTATTAAAATAAAACTTGCGCCCCGAGTTTATATTATTGAATATGTAACTAATAGAAAATAAGTATTGTGTAATAATCAATATGCCTATTTTCATTAGTAGATATAACGATTTAGGATATTATGTTTGGCTAAATGGCGAAATCGGGCCACCGCTAACGTACATCGAAAGCGAAATTGTTATTTCGTGGCTTAATAATACAAAACTTTTTGTTTATACATATTCTTTTTTTTCGTATGAAGTTTTCATAGACAGCAAAAATGAAGAATATTATCAAATTACTGATGCGGGAAAAAAAATTGGTGATCCCGTAAAAGAAAAAAGAGATGTTGTCGCCATTGTTAATTGGTTGAATAGTTGTACTCCAAAGCTGAAAGAAAAGCTTGACAGTGCAGTATACGACCCTATCATAGGCGATGATCCTAGCGAATCAGAAATTAGAAATTACATGAAAAATAAAAATCTAGGATATTATGAATCGTTAGAAGAGCTTCGAAAAAAAACATATAAAAAACTATGAAACAAGATCAATTCTTCAAACTAATGAAATATATTGATGCCGCGATTGCAGACGCGAATGCTGGACCTGAAGGCTTGCGTGAGAGTGTCGATAAAATTTCTACTCAGCAAGAATTATATGATTCTTTTTTTAAACAACTAGAAGAAACAGATGAAAACATTGGCAAAGATTATATCATTAAATCTGTTAAAAATGAAAATGAAATAGCCTTGGGCTTGATGGAAGAAACTTCAGATATTCTATGTAAAACGTCAGGAGAGAGTCTGCCTGATGCGGCTCGTAGAATCATGAAAAAATATAATGAACATCTTGCTTTTTTTGAAGACTTGTTGAATCCAGAACAGTATGGTTGGGCAGTTAATGAAGATGTTCGCAATGAAGCAAGAGTATTTCTAGGTATCCCAAGGGTAAAAATTAAAAGAAAATGAAACTAATAGAAGGCCACAAATACATTCATACTGATATCCATGGCAAAAAGTGGGAACTAACATATACTGGAAGTCGCCGCGAAATTAAAGGTTGCGAGTTTGAGTTTTTTGTCGATGATAAAGGCGGCGGCTGTTTCTTCGCGGATAGTGAAGTAGCTAAGATGGAGAAAATTTCCGGTTGACTTTCTTTAATCTCCGTGGTATAGTTTAAATATGAAGTCACGAAAAGGTTTTGGTAAGATAGATATCAACGGCAAAAAGTTTTTGTTCAATTGGGCAAACAACGCAGATGGACCTATGCTGGTGATGTATGATACAAAAGACCGCAAAATTGAAATTCCTTATCATGTTTGGGATAGGTATCCAGACAGCGACGAATACACCAAGGGGCTTCATACTTTGTTCAACAAATACAAAGTGCCTACATGGCACGGCAAGCATAAGCGTGGACCCGAGTTTGGCGGATGGGGCAAACGACAAGCCCGAGAAATGTATTTTAAATATCTGAAATACATTGAAGAATGTGGTGTGCTTTTGTGTTGACTTTCTATAATCTCTGTGGTAAAGTAAATGTATGAAAAAGAGTGAAAAAATTATATCAGAGTTTTTCAAGCCATATTTTGAAAAACATCCTCAGATGGATTCAATTTGGTTCTCGATCTACAATGTCGATAACGATGTTTATTTGTCAGAAGAAGATTATGGGATTAATGGGTTTCATTGTGATGAACTGTATGATGAAAAAATGTATGATTCATCCTGCAAAATTCAAGATGTTATTTCCTCTTTAATGGAATCAAAAGTTGATGTCGCTAATGTAATTGAAGATTTGCAGAAATTAGTTTTGAAACTACAAAAAGAGGCTAAAGAAAGTGACCCTCTAAGAAAAGTAATGAATGATGTATGGAATGACAGAAATAGCGAAAAATTGACCAAGAAAGTTGAGAAGCATCTCGCAATAGAAATTCCTTGGAGATATGTTGAATGCTGTCATTGCGATGTAAACCGAGATGGAAGTGTAAAAATTCACGAATTTAAGCGTTGACTTTCTATAATTCTGTGGTATAGTTGAAATATGAAGAATTATATTGTAATGAGTATGTATGAACCAGTTCCACTGGCTACTTTTGTGGATTATCATGAATTAATCAAATACATTCGTCGTAGCAAGTATGACAGGAATAAAATCTATCAAGCTATTGCTGATAGTTGGAATGAAGTTGATGAAGTAAGAGATATTAGTGAAAGCGTATATAAAAACGCTTATAATGAATTCAATCACTACACAGATAAGAATTATGAGAATTGAATATTTTGAAACTGATTGCTACAATATCATTTGCAAAAAATATATTGATACTGATGACAAAAACTACATTCGTCACAATGATGTGTGTGTAGAATTCAAAGAACCTGACGATGGTACGCCATACTACAAGCCAGAAAAGCTAGTCAAACATCGTAATTTCGAAGATGTTAGAGACATAATGATTAATATCTACGAAAGAGAAATCAAGAAGCTACAAGAGGAATTAGAGGTTTATAAGAACTCTGCTAATTACGATCAATATAAAGAATTGCTTTTTAAAGATAAGTGATATGACTGATTCAAATATTGAACATAGATTAGATGTCTTATTAAAGAGCGACAAGCCAAAAATCATTGCTGGCAGTTTTAATGATATATCTGAATTGACTGAAGAACAAATAAAGCATTTTAAAACTGCTGAATATCTTTGGCATTTGCATCCACATAATAAAGAAGACAAGTATAAAGGAATGCATATGGGAGTATTACTGGATGAAAATCTAAATTATGTTCATATGGTATTTGGTTCTATAGATTTTGTTAATCAAGTAAGTGACGGAAAAAGATTGATATGAAAGAGAGAGATTGACACGCAGAATATTAAGCAATATTAACAAGAGGTAAAATTGGAGAATAGTTTATATGAAGACTCACAAAGACTATAGAGTGACAAATGTTGAGTGGCATTTGTGTGTTGGTGAATTATTGAAAAATTTGAACAGACATATTGGTGCTGTAGAGGGTTATGGTTATTTGAATAATGATATAAATAATAAGTTTGAAGGTGTAAATTATTGGTATGAGAGAAATACCCATTATCATTTCTATTTGTTTGGGCTAAAGCACATTGATCCGCTTAGTGGAAGATGTGTCGTGAGTGACATTGATCCGTGGAATAGAAAGTTCAAAGTATATCCGCCTGAAGAGTTATCGTCTCGTTATGCGTTAACACATCACAGATATTATACATTTAGAAATCTTACTAAAATTGTGAATGTTATGGTAACCACGGTGAATGGTGAACCTGTATATTGTGTGGATAATATAGAATTAATTGACAATTAACATATTTTCGTTAATCAAATAAGTGACGGAAAAAGATTGATATGAATGAAACAACAGATTCTTTACCGGAGAAGGAAACTATTAGGCATCATTTGAGAAAATGGTATTATGGATTTTTATTCCGGGTATATTTGTATATTTGGTGTAGATATTGT